>George_p2__coassemble_7250_pt1 | contig 3430 bp, 4 predicted proteins | sample George_p2__metabat2_low_PE_028 | metagenome-assembled genome bin George_p2 | reverse complement strand
TAGGAGGTTATTATGGGAGCAGAGGCAAGTAAAATTTCAGTTGTTTTATGGGAAAAAATCGAACCTAGCAAAGCAATGGGAAAATTTGGAGATATGTTAGCGGAAGGGGAATATGTAGAACTTTCATATATCGCTAAAAGAGATAGACTTATATTCACAAACAAAAGAGTTTTAATAATAAATGTACAAGGTTTAATGGGGACAAAGGTTGATTTCCACACTATCCCTTATTCAAAAATCTCATCTTTTTCAGTGGAAACTTCAGGGACTTTTGACCTAGAGTCAGAATTAAAACTTTGGGTATCAGGACTTTCTGGAGTGGAGATTCAATTTATCAAAGGTTTGGATATAAGAGAGGTTGGAAGATATTTAACTAACAAACTTATCTAAATATTTCACTCTTTATTTTAACCGAAAAATATGGTATAATAACTAGTCTTTAACTAAATACTTTTGTTAGGGTAACTCTTGACAAAAGTTTTTTTAATGTTTAACTTATAAATAAATTTTAATAGAGAGGTTTTTAATGAGTATATTAGATGTAAATAATGTCAGTCACGGATTTGGTGCAAGACAGATTTTAGACGACGTGTCTTTCCGTCTTTTAAAAGGGGAACACGTTGGGCTTGTAGGAGCAAACGGAGAGGGAAAATCTACTTTCTTAAATATTATAACTGGTAAACTTATGCCAGATGCTGGAAAAATCGAATGGTGTAACCATATTACAACTGGTTATCTTGACCAGTACAGCACCCTTGAAAAAGGAAAAAGTATAAGGGACATTCTTCGTTCTGCATTTAACCATATGTTCGAGCTAGAAAAAGAGATGATGGCACTTTATGACAAAATGGCTGATTGTTCTCCAGAGGAGATGGACGCTCTTATGGAAGAGGTTGGGGATATTCAAACTATTTTGGACAGTGGAGATTTCTACTCTCTTGATTCAAAAATCGAAGAATATGCAAGTGGTTTAGGGCTTATGGATATTGGTCTTGACAAAGATGTTACTGAGCTTTCAGGGGGACAAAGGGCAAAGATTTTACTTGCAAAAGTTTTACTTGAAAACCCAATGATACTGATACTAGACGAGCCTACAAACTTTCTTGACGAAAATCATATAGCTTGGCTTAGAAATTTTTTACAAAACTACGAAAACGCATTTATCTTGGTTTCTCACGATATAGATTTCCTAAACTCTGTTATTAACGTAATCTATCATATGGATTCAGGGACTTTAACAAGATATTCTGGAGATTATTATCAATTCCAAGAGATGTACGAGCTTAAGAAAAGACAGATAGAACAAGCATACAAAAAGCAACAGAAAGAAATCGAGCATTTAAAAGATTTTATTGCCAGAAACAAAGCTCGTGTTGCTACCACTAACCTTGCAAAAGACCGTCAAAGAAAGCTTGACAGAATGGATATTATCGAGATTGCTAGAGAGAAACCAAAACCAATTTTCGAATTTAAAGAGGCACGTACTCCTAGCCGTGAAGTTATCACTGTTAAGGATTTGGTTATCGGTTACAACGAGCCACTTACAAAACCACTTAATTTTACAATAGAACGTAACCAAAAGATTGCTATTAAAGGGGTTAACGGACTTGGAAAATCTACTTTACTTAAGACAATCCTTGGAAAACTAAAACCATTCTCTGGAGAGGTAGAACACGGACAATTTTTGGAAGTGGGATATTTTGAACAAGAAGAGATTGCTACAACTACCACTGCCCTTGATGAAATTTGGAACGAGTTTCCTCACTTTACAAACCAAGAGGCTCGTGCTGCCCTTGCTAAATGTGGTTTGACACGTGACCATATCACTAGCCAAATGAGAGTTTTATCTGGGGGAGAGAATGCAAAAGTTCGTCTTTGCAAGCTGATGAACAGAGAGGCAAACCTTTTAGTCCTTGACGAGCCTACAAACCATTTGGACGTTGACGCAAAAGAGGAGCTTAAAAAAGCTGTAAGAGAGTTTAAGGGAACTGTTGTCCTTGTAAGCCACGAACCTGATTTCTATATGGACGTAGTGACAGAGGTTTGGAACGTAGAGAACTGGACAACTAAGATTGTTTAAGATTTATCTTTAGATAATTTATATCAATTAAATCAAAAAATACTAATGCTACTTGACTATTTTAAGCCTTGTAGCATTTTTTATTTATCAAATAAATTCATATCTATATATTTATATTTTTATTCTATTTAAAGTCAATTTGATTATATCTAATATCTATTGAATGAAAATTATATTTTTCAGTTGACTTAAAAGCAAAAAAGATATATAATGTATATACAAAAAGATTACTTCATAAAGGAGAGTGATATTATGTTGACACTTTTATTTATCATTATCGCATTGATTTTAATTCCTACTGTTGTAATTCCTTATGCTAAAGAGTATCTACGTTATATGGACGAGATTTCTATGAAAAAGAATATGGACAACCATTTTATGCACCGTATGTCTTAATTAGTTTATAATATTATAATATATAAGGGCTGTTGCAAGTTGATGATTTTTAATCATTAATTTACTCAGCGAGGGTGTGAAGAGTTTTCTGTAAATATTAACTTTCAAAAATTATTTAATTTAATATTTTTACTTTATATGGTTTTAACATATATTTTAGTTTATGTCAAGGGCACTCTCTTTAGAGAGTGTTCTTTTCATATTTAGTCAACTTCTATTTATTGAAAGCGATCTTCAAATATTATTTGAAGTTCTCCATAAATTTTTCCTCAATTTCTTAAAGTTGATGTCCCTTTTTTAGCCACTCAAAAGTAGTTAAATAAAGAGCCTTTAATAGATCTGTATCGCTGGGAAATTGATATGATACCCATATATGTCTTCAATTTGCTCAGATATTTGATGTGTAGTCATACCTTTAGCATACATAGAGATAATTTTATCATCTATAGTAGGTATATCTTTTTGATGTTTTTTAACAACTCTAGGTTCGAAAGATCCATCTCTATCTTGAGGAACATCAATTAAAACTTCTCCATATTTACTGTGAATAATTTTAGATTTTTTACCATTGCGAAAATTAGAATTATCAGAACATTGATATTCTTCATATCCTAAATGTTCAGTCATTTCAGCCTGAATCATTTCTTGAATAGTCCCCCAAAGTAAATCTTTTAAAGCCTCTTGAATATCTTCTACAGATTAAATGTTATACTCATCAATAAGTTGAGCAATGATATTTCTTTTTCCTTCAGTCATTTGAATACCTTTTCTTTTTCATAAAAAATACACCCTCCATCTTATTTTTTAAGATTTTGGGTGTAGTACATTTTAAGGATATTTATTATTTTTTATTTTAGTATTATAATTTATAAGTTACTTTTCCTGTAGCTGTTGATTCTCCATCAGTATCCATTGAGTATCCTACTCCAAGCTCTACTTTTTCAGCTAAATCAA
>George_p2__coassemble_6674_pt1 | contig 3700 bp, 1 predicted proteins | sample George_p2__metabat2_low_PE_028 | metagenome-assembled genome bin George_p2 | reverse complement strand
AATATCCAAATTCAAATCAAAAAATATGTTTTAAATATAATATAAATGTCTATATTATAAAATATTTTTTAAAAATAGTTGCAAAAAAATAAAAAATAATGTATAATCAAAATATGTTCGCGAGCACTACTAAAAATTTTGAAATTTTATTATGTACTGATGAAAAAAATCGGTGTTTTATATTATTACTTTTAAATTAGACTGTACTTGGAGGAAAAATATAGAATGAAAAAACTAACACTACTTACTTTATTTTGTGCTTTAGCTACTGGTGCAATGGCTGGTGATGGTTGGAATGAAAAAATGGAAATATTCAAAGGGGACTATTTTGGTCAAAATCAAGGAACTTATTATAGAATTCCAGCTGTAACATCTACTTCTCAAGGAACTTTAATTGCTGTGGGGGATCATAGACCAAATGGTTGGACGGATATAGGGTATCAAGATAATATAGGATTTGGTATAAAAGTTTCTCATGATGGTGGAAATACTTGGTCAGAAGAACAAATATTAATTCCAGATAAGACTAGACCAGGTACTGAGAATAAAATAGGAATATCTGATCCAGCAATAGTTCATGATCCAAACTCAGGAAATACATTTTTATTTGGATATCAAAATGATAAATGGATAGGGGATAAAAAAGGGGAATTTGACTTTATTATGTATACTTCAAAAGATGGAGGAGTTACTTGGGATAAAGGTCAAAGTATGAAAGATTTATTGCCAGAAGGATATAAATATATGTTACAAGGACCTGGAAGTGGAATGGCATACAATGGAACTATTTATATGCCAATTCAAGCTTGGCACCATAAAGATGATAAAGGAACAACTTGCACGTCAGGATATATTTATAGTGAAGATGGAGGAAAAACTTGGCAATCTTCAGGATTATTAAGACCTGAAAATTTTGCTCCTGGAGAAGGTCCAGATATTACAAGTGAATCGAATATTTTCCATCATAACGGAAAAATTTATCTTGCAGCAAAAGCTGAAACAAGTAGAGAAAATAAAAAAAGGGTAGTATATTGTACTTCTGATAATGGAAAAACTTGGGAAAGAGTGGAAGAAGACTTTATACCAGATGATGTAGCTCAATGTGAAAGCAATACACTTGCTTTAAATGATCAAGTTTATTTAGTAAGTTATACAAAAGATAAACCAAAAAGAAGACATAATTTATTTATTACAACAAATACAGGAAAAACTATTCAAATAGCTGAAGGAAAAGTAGATGGTTATACATCTATGACTCAAGATTTAGATAATTTATATATTCTGTTTGAAGAAAGCGGAAGTATGTCTATGAAGAGATATGATATATCTTCAAAAGAGTATGCTAACCTTAATGCTCAAATATTAGATAGAGGACAAAGTCTTCTTGATATTCAAGGAAAATTATCATCTGACCAATATGTAGGTGGAACATATACAAATGAAAGCGAAAGTGGAGCAGAAGCAGTAGTAGAGTTAAATAACTTTAAAATCGGTGCTTTCCATAGAAATACAAAAGAAAATAGTAAAGATGTATATAGAACAATCCCATATAACTTAAAAGAAACTACATTAGTTTTATCTCAAGATAACGCATTTATGCAAGGAGATAATATTTTTGCAGGTTACCAAGCAGGAAAAATAGAGTATTCAAATAAAAGTACAAACGATTTAACATCATTTGTAATGGGATATACATTCAACAAAGAATTTGAAAATGATAAAACATATACATTTGCTTTAAACGGAGTTTATAGTAATAATAAAGTTGAAAGAAATAAAGCTGAAGGTGTTGGAAGAACAGCAGAATTTGATTCATACAGTATTAGTATGAAAAATGCACTTTCTAAAAATATTTCTTTCACAGATTCATCTAACTTAAAATTAACAGCAGGATTAAATACAACAGTATTTGGACATGATGAATTTGAAGAAGATGGAGGAATCCAAACTGTTGATGGTGGAAAATGGAATAATGCTAAAGTAGATAAGAGCCAAAATGTTTCTAATGAAATATTTGCAAAAGCTACTTTAGACCAAAGAGTAAAATTAACAGATAAATCAAGTGTAAGATTAGCGCTAGATTTAGGTTGGGAAAAAGAATTAATGGACGTAGATGAGTGGAGAGACGAGTTTACAGTATTAGATGTAGAAAAAGAATTTGCTACACCAGTAAAAAAACATGAAGGAGGACTAGGAAAAGCAGAAGTATCAGCCACATTTGATTTAGCTGAAAAAGTAGAGCTTGGAGTAGGATACTCAATGGATACTGATGGGGAATCAACAGCGACAGGAAAAGTAACTTACAAATTATAATACTAAAATAAGAAATTTAAAATATTTTTTGAGTATAGAAGAATAAAAATAAAAAATATTTTATACTGTATATTTTTAAATAAACGATACTTGGAGGAAAAATATAGAATGAAAAAACTAACACTACTTACGTTATTTTGTGCATTAGCTACTGGAGCAATGGCTGGTGATGGATGGAATGAATCTATGACAGTATTTGAACACGGAACTATAACTGAGAAAAATGGTTTTAGAATACCAGCTATAACTACAACTTCTCAAGGAACTGTAGTTGCAGTTGCAGATATAAGATACGGTGGACTTACTGGAAATACAGATATGCCTAAGAAAGTTGAATTTTTAATAAAAACATCAAATGATGGAGGAAGTACTTGGAGTGAAGGAACTATTTTAGCTCCAAAAGGAGGAATTACAGACCCATCAATAGTACACGATCCTAATACAGGAAAAACATTTTTATTTGGATATCAAAATGATAAAAATATAGCAGGGAAACCAGCAAATGGAAAAACAGATTTTTTTGTTTACACTTCAGAAGATGGAGGGAAAACTTGGGATAATGGAACTAGTATAAAAGATCAAGCATTACCATCAGATAAAGGTTATGATTATGTTTTACAAGGACCAGGAAGTGGAATGGTTCATAATGGAGTAATTTATATGCCTACACAAGCTTGGCACGGTGATGATGCAGGAGAAGATGGAATAAGATGTAGTTCTGGATTTATTTATAGTGAAGATGGAGGGAAAACTTGGAAGCAATCAGAACTCATTTCTGAAGCTGGAGCTCCTTGGACAAGTGAAGCAAATATATTCCATCATAATGGAAAAATATATTTGGCAGCCAAAAATGAACAAGCTCAAGCAGGAAATTATGAGTCAAAAGATACAAGAGTTGTATACTGTACTTCTGATAATGGAAAGACTTGGGAAAAAGTGGAAGAAACATTTTTACCAGATAATATAGCAAAGGCAGAAACAAGTACTTTAGCTTTAAATGATCAAGTTTATCTAGTAGGGTATTCAGGACAAGGAAATGCTTCTTGGGATAGAAATGATACATTCCTTACAACAAATACAGGGAAAACGATCAAAATACTAGATGGGGATACATATGGTTACAGCTCTATGGCACAAGACCAAGATAATTTATATATTTTATTTGAAACAAAAGTAGGAGTAGCAGATATTGTTATGAGAAGATTTGATATAGCTTCTAAAGAATATGCTAACCTTAATGCTCAAATTTTAGATAGAGGACAAAGTCTTCTTGATGTTCAAGGAAAATTATCATCAGACCAATATGTAGGTGGAACATATACAAATAAAAGCGAAAGTGGAGCAGAAGCAGTAGTAGAGTTAAATAACTTTAAAATCGGTGCTTTCC
>George_p2__coassemble_5442_pt1 | contig 4477 bp, 5 predicted proteins | sample George_p2__metabat2_low_PE_028 | metagenome-assembled genome bin George_p2 | reverse complement strand
TTATCCAATACTTCCAAATATTAATCCTAAAATTAATACAGCAGCTGTTCCTGGTACAAATAAATATTTACCAAAACCAATTATATATTTTCCTCTTTTTTTAGAAGCTCCCTTATCAATTTCATCTATTATTTTTTTATTATCTATTGCGAAATAGAAGAAAGTTAAAATAATTAAAGCTCCAAGTGGTATTAAAATTACTGACATAAAATCAGCAAATTTTCCAAAAAGATTCATACTAAAATCTAATGGGATACCAACTAAAATTAAAATAGTACCAACAATAGCACTTGCTTTTTTTCTTGATACATTGAATTTGTACATAAAAGCCTCAACAGGCACTTCTAATTGATTGATAGCTGATGATACAGCAGCAAAGATAACACTTAGGAAAAATATTCCAGCTAAAATTTTTCCACCAGATATTTGAGAAAAAATTGCAGGTACAGTTATAAATAAAAGTCCTGGTCCTGCTCCTGGATTATGTCCAAAGGCAAAAGCTGCAGGAATAATAACAAATCCAGCAAGAAGAGCTGCACAAGTATCTAATACACAAGTGTGGAAAACACTATTTGGAATATCAACTTTTTCATCAATATAGCTTCCATAAACAAGAAGAGCCGAACCACTAAGTCCCACTGTAAAGAATGATTGACCTAGAGCCATTACCCAAGTTTGAGGATTAGCAAGAGCTTCCCATTTTGGAGTTAAAAGATATTTTATTCCCTCTGCTGCACCTGGTAAAGTCAGAGATTTTATCATAAGACCAATGAAGATTATAAACATAAGTGGCATTATAATTTTATTTAATTTTTCGATTCCTTTTACAACTCCTAAAGAGATAACTCCGATACTTATAACACCAGCTAAAATATGCCAACCAACAGAACTAGAAGTTCCAACAAATGTTTCAAAATAAGTAGCATAATCAATACTATTCATATCGACTGTTAAATAAGAATAGAAGTATTTTATTATCCAACCAAAAACAATTATATAGAATATAAAAATTCCTGATACTGATACTATTGATATCAAAGGAAGATAATTTGCTAATGGGATATTTTTTTCTTTCATAAGTTCAGAAACTCCCATAACACCTTTTTTAATCATTCTTCCAAAAGATATTTCAGATATAAGACCGATATAAGCAAAGAATGCCATAAATATAAAGTAAGGGATAAGGAATGCTCCTCCACCAAAAGTTCCTAATTTCCAAGAGAACATCCAAATATTTCCTAATCCTACTGCTGCTCCAACACAAGATAGAATAAATCCCAACCGATTACTAAATTTTTCTCTTTTTTCTTTCATTTTTATGTCCTCCGTAAAAATATAATAAAAAAATGACTACCAGTAATGTATCTGATAGTCATCAAGTTAACAAAATTAAATTTTACATACAGATACATTTTATTATTTAGACAAGCCAAAATCAGTTTGTATCTGTTTAGTTAAAACAAATTACAAACTTCTAAAAGTTTCTCCACCAATAAAAAGTATCAACAGAGGTAATATTATTTTTATCTATTAAATTGTAATTTTTCATAATATCCCTCCTTTTGTTTTATAAAATGTTTTCTGTATTGTATCACTTGTAAAAAATGATGTCAAGAAAAATTTAAAAATTCATTTTAAAAGTCTAGTTTGTCCTATTCTTATACCTATAACACCTATTGGAACAGAAATAATAATTGATAAAACTCCAATAGCTAGTAAAATTTCTCCGTGAGGAACTCCCATAGCTAGAGGTATTCCAGATATTGCAGCTTGAACAGTGGCTTTTGGAATATATGAAAGTCCACAGAAAAGTCTTTCTTTTTTATTTAAGTTAGAACCAAAAAGAGAAACTCCTACTCCTAACATTCTTCCAACAAGTCCAATAAGAACAATAATTACTCCAACCGAACTAGAACTGAATATAACTTTAATATTAACAGCAGCTCCAATTAAAACAAAAAGTATAATCTCTGAAAATACCCAAATTTTATTAAATTTTGTAGAAAGTCTTTTTGCAAGGATAGGATATTTTTCTAATATAATAAATCCCATTGTCATAATTCCTAAAAGACTAGCAATAGGAAATATATTTAAAGTTTCAAGTTGGTGAAAAATAATTCCAACCATAAGAAAAATAATCGCTTTTCTTGTATCACGGATATGATATTTTTTAAAAAACTTTACTAAGATAATTCCAATAACTCCACCTAAAACAATTCCTATAATAATACTTAGAGGAATTTTTAAAAATTCTTTGTAGATATTTACATTTTTTCCAAGTGAAAGAGATAAAAATGATGAAAATAAAGTGATTGCAAAAATATCATCAATAGATGCTCCTGCTAGTATAAGAGTAGGAATCTCTCTTTCTTTTCCCAAGTTTTTTTCTTTTAGACTTAGCATTTCTGGAACTACTACAGCAGGAGAAACAGCTGCAATAATAAATCCTAAAGTCCCACAGATTGGAAGAGGGAAACCTAAAAGAAGATGAGTAACCATCATAATAGTAAATCCTTCAAAAAGGCAAGGGATACAAGACATTTTAAGAGCCACATTTCCGATCTTTTTTAAAGATTCTCTGTCTATACCAAGTCCAGCTCTTATAAGAATAACTATTAAAGCACAAAGTCTTAAATCTGACGAGATTGAAAGAATTTTATCAGAAATAAAAAATGGCTCTAAGAAATCTAGTTTCAAAATATTAACAATATAATTTTTAGAATATTCTCCTAAGATAATTCCTGTTAAAATCATTCCAAGTAACCCCGGAAGTCTTAATTTTTCAAAAAGTTTTGAAAGTCCAATTGCTATTAAAATAAAAAAAGCAAAACTAAAAAGCATAAATCCTCCTAAAAAAATAAAAAACTTCCACAAATGCAAAAAAACATCTGTAGAAGCTATCATCTTAATTATAAGCGTTTTACACCAAAGTGTAGGGAGAGCCTCATCTCCAAAAATATTATATAATATTAAAAAAAAGTTTACAAGATAAAAAAATAAAAACCGTTGATTTTAAATGAAAAACTTAATTTTTTATAAAATTAGAAAAAAATCTGTTGACATTTTTTATAACATTTGGTAGAATTATTGTGTTGCGGGAATAGCTCAGTTGGTAGAGCGTCAGCCTTCCAAGCTGAATGTCGCGAGTTCGAACCTCGTTTCCCGCTCCATTTTATTTTTTTGTAAAAGTTAGCCACTCATAACAGAGTGGTTTTTTATTGCAATAAATTTAATCATATGTTATAATGAAATTCATAGATAGACAGACAGAAAAATAGACAGAGAATAAGATAGCAAGAAAGGAGGAAAATAATGGTTGTTAAATTTATTGACCGTAGTACTAAGATATCAGAAAGTTTTTTTGAATATGATGGTCCTATAGGTGTAGAAAGTAACAAAGGATTTGATCTTATTGATGAATATGGATTATTTCTAGATAAGGTAATAGTATTGAAACATTATAATGCTTATAATGAACATTCATACATAGGGGTGGATTCTACACGTTTTATGGTATTCTTACTAAATAATCGAGGGCAAAATATACAGCGGTTAATATAATCCAGAATAATATATCTTATTCTCCTAAAAAATTAGGAGGTAGAAATGGCAAGAATTTACAAAAAAGATGTTCCAATTACATGGAGTAATATAGGAGAAATAATCGAAAAAATAGAAAAAAAGTCATCTCAAAAGCAAAAAGAAGTACTAGTAACAATGTCAGGTGGAAGAGATCCTATAACAAAATCAAAAATGGTAGATGCTACAGGAAAATCTACTGCTAGAAAGATAAAAGATATCCCAGTAGTTATAGATTCAAGAAATGGAGAACTTTATAAAAAATTTTCTAAAAAAGAATTAATAGAAATGCAAATGGAAACAATTATATGTTACGATGAGTTCTGTAGAGGTGAAATATATGAAGAAGAGTAATAGAAAAAATGATGTTGCAACAAGAGAAAAATTAATTATAAAGCAAGGTGGATTGGATCCTATAACAGGAGATAAATTAATTCAAGTAAATTCTAATGGAAAAAAAATAGAGCTTTCTTGTTCTATGGATTGTGCACATATAAATGCAGTTTCTGAAAATGGTCCTAGATATATTTCTGGTATAGATACAGAAACTGAAGAAAATAAGATTATGGTAAGATCTGACACTCATAGAAATATAGATAAGGATAATCCAGAAGAATATCCAGAGGAAAAACTAAAAGTATACAAAAAAGAAATCTTGAATAAAACAAATGACGAGAAAGTATATAAGTATATGAAATCTTGTTCTTGTAAATATATTTATAAGAAAAAATAGTGTTTAGCAAAAGAGAACCAAGATAAAAAAGGTTCTCTTTTTATATTTTGATTAAAAAATAGGGAATTAAAGAGTATAATTTTTCTTAAAACACTAGATAGTAATTTGGCAAAAAATATGGTATAATTATAAAGTTTATGACGAATAAATTTGGAGGAAAAAATG
>George_p2__coassemble_4144_pt1 | contig 5825 bp, 6 predicted proteins | sample George_p2__metabat2_low_PE_028 | metagenome-assembled genome bin George_p2 | reverse complement strand
AAGTAAAGATTTATATTTTTTAAAATTTTTAAAGAAAAAATTTGAAAAAAAAATAAAAAGTGATATAATACAGCATATAGTTTTTTTGGAAAACTTAAAAGATATAGAAAAATGTGATTTTCCAAAGGTTTTATTTAAGATTCGCCACTAATTTTATATTAAATATATGGAGGAAAAAATGGAAAAAGTTTATCAAGGAAAAACAAAGAATGTTTACAAATTAGAAAATGGAAACTTCTTATTAGAATTCAAAGATGATTGTACTGGTAAAGATGGAGTATTCGATCCAGGTGAAAATGCTGTTGGTTTAACAATTGAAGGTATTGGAAAAGCTAACTTAAAAATGTCTGAATATTTCTTTGAAATTCTTAACAACGCTGGAGTAAAAACTCACTATATTTCAGCTGACTTAGATAAAGGAACTATGGAAGTAGTACCAGCTAAACCATTTGGAAAAGGATTAGAAGTAATTTGCCGTTTCAAAGCTGTTGGAAGCTTTTACCGTCGTTATAACGAATATGCTAAAGAAGCTCAAGATCTTCCTGCATATGTAGAAACTACATTTAAAAATGACGCCCTTGGTGATCCATTAGTAACTAAAGATGGTTTAGTAGTATTAGGTGTTATGACTGCTGAACAATATGATTCTATGAAAGATAGAACTCAAAAAATATCTACAATAGTTAAAGATGAATTAGCTAAAAAAGGTTTAGATCTTTACGACATAAAATTTGAATTTGGAATTGATAACAACGGAGAAGTTATCTTAATAGATGAAATCGCATCTGGAAATATGCGTGTTTACAAAGACGGTGTAATAGTTAATCCTATGGATTTAACTGAAATGTTCTTTGCATAATATTAAAAATTTTTAGCTGTACAAATTAATTTTTGTACAGCTTTTTTTATTTTAAATAAAACTATTTCTTTTTTTGAGATTTTATAATATACTATAATTGATAAACAAAATACAAGAGGTAGGATAATATGCACAAAAAAATTATGTTACAAGGTACTGGCTCTTCTGTGGGAAAATCTGTTTTAACTGCTGGGCTTTGTAGAGTTTTTTCTCAAGATGGATATAAAGTTGCACCTTTTAAATCTCAAAATATGGCTCTAAACTCATTTGTAGACGAAGATGGAAAAGAGATGAGTAGAGCTCAGGTAATACAAGCAGAAGGGGCTAATACAACCCCTAAAGCCTTTATGAACCCTATTCTTCTTAAGCCTACAGGAGATGATAATTCTTCTCAAGTTATTTTAGAAGGAATCCCTTTTAAAAATATGCAGGCTAAAGAATACTATGAAAATTTTGAGCTTTTTAAAAAAATCGTAACTAGAAATTATAATATATTAAAAGAAAATTTTGAAATCGGTGTCATTGAGGGAGCTGGAAGTCCAGCTGAAATCAATTTCAGAAAAAATGATATTGTCAATATGGGAATGGCTGAGATTGCTGATTCAAATGTAATTTTAATCGCCGATATTGAAAGAGGTGGAGTTTTTGCCTCTATCTACGGAACTCTTATGATTTTAGATAAGCCCGATAGAGATCGTATCAAAGGTTATATTATAAATAAATTTAGAGGAGATAGAGCTTTACTTGATGAGGGTATAAAACTTTTAGAGGAAAAACTTGCAAAGCAAAATTTGAAAGTTCCTTGTCTTGGAGTTTTACCATATATTGATCTAAAATTAGAAAATGAAGATAGCTATAATTTTTCTCCAAAAGATGAAAAATCTAAAAAAGATTTAAATATCGCTGTTATAAATTTTGAAAAATTATCAAACTCAACAGATTTTACATCACTACTTGTTTATGAAGATGTTAATCTGGTATATATTTCTTCAAAAGAACAACTTACTGGAGATTTTGACCTTATAATTCTTCCTGGAAGTAAAAATGCGATCTATGATTATACTCTTATTGAGGCTAGAAAAATCACTCAAGGAGTTTTGGAATATATCAAGAAAGGTACTCTTGTACTTGGTATTCATAGTGGATTCCAGATGCTTGGAAAATCTATAAAAGATTTAAAACAAGTGGAAAGTAGTTTCTTGAAAGCTGAAACTTTAGGTGTTCTTAATATGTCAACAAATATGAAAGAAAAAAAATACACTAAACAAGTTACTAAAACTCTTACTAACTGTACAGGATTTTTGGAAGGATTTGATGGAATAACTGTCAGTGGTTGTGAAATTCATCAAGGACTTACAACTGGAGAGGACTCTAAATATTCTGTTACTGGAGAAGATGATTTTGCTCTTATCTGTAAAGATAATATTATTGGAACTTATATCCACGGACTTTTTAATTCCTCTAAATTTACAAGAAAATTTCTTAATAAATTAAGAGAGAGAAAAGGACTTCCACCAATTTTGGATTATGTAAATATGGACACCTATCAAGAAACAGAGTTAAAAAAACTAGCTAAACTTATGAAAACTAATCTTGATATGAAAAAAATCTATAAAATTTTAAAATAATTTAAAAGGGTTATTGTTTATCTTTACAATAACCCTTTCAGCCTATTTCTCTATTAAAAACTATTTTCATTTTATCTTTATCCTGCGATTTTCTTTCTAAGAGATTTTTTAACTTCTAATTCTACAAACATATCTTCTAAATTCTTTAAAGTATTATCTATATTTTTACTTTTTATATTAACTATTTTATTCCCATATTCAAATTTTATAAAAAATACTCCCTCTTTTTGATTAACATCACACACTAATAATGTATCTCCTAAAAAAATATTCCATTTTTTATTTTTTATAAGTATTTTCATAAAAACTCCCCCTTTTTTATGTTAATTATATATCTATAATCATCTATAACACAATTATATATTAATTATCTATTTTTGTCAATAGAATTTTATTTTGTTGCAATCTATTTTAAAATATAGTATAATTATTTATAAGAAAATATATATTAAAAAGGAGGTACTCGCCTTGACTTTTACACAATATTTAAAAGAAAAAAGAGAAGCTTTGGGAATAAGTCAAAATAAATTTGCTAAGATGATAAATATAACTCAATCTTATTTTAACTCTATTGAGAGAGGGGAAGTAAAAAATCCACCTAGCGAAGAGGTTCTTTATAGAATAGCTGATTCTCTTAACCTTACACCAGAAGAAAAAGAGCATATGTTATATCTAGCAGCTATCGAAAGAACACCAAAGATAATTGTTGATAGAATAGAAAAATTAAAATCCGATTTAAAAGAAAATATTAAAAATAGTGCTAAATATATTTCAGAAGCCTCTGATAATGCTATTCCTCTTTTTGAAAGAATTTCTGCAGGACTTGGAGCTTTTACAGATAATGATATAGAAGATTATATTATGCTACCGGGACTTGATAATTCCAATGAAAATATTTTTGCTGTAAACGTAGTTGGAGATTCTATGGAGCCAACTATAAAAGATGGTTCTATAATAATTTGTAAAAAAACTCTAGATGTTAAAAGTGGAGAAATTGGAGCATTTTTTGTTGATGAACAAGCCTATGTAAAAAGACTTAAGATAACTAAAAATTATGTGGCTCTTGTAAGTGATAATCCTAACTATTCTCCTATCTATATTGGACCTGGAGAAAATCTAAGTGTAGTTGGAAAAGTTATAAAAGTTTTATCTGATATTTAATAACTTATCTATATTTATAAATACATATAATTTTGCAAGGAGATTTTGAGTAATGAATATTTTTATAAGAATTGTTTCTTTAGAAGATTTAGATGTTGTTACTTCTATTGAAGAAATTTGTTTTCCAAAAGCTGAAGCCGCTACAAAAGAATCATTAGAATATAGAATAAAAACTTTTCCTGAAAGTTTTTTAGTGGCAGTCGATAGTGATAATAATAAAATAATCGGATTTATAAATGGTTGTATTACTGATTCTAATGTTATATTAGATTCACTTTATGAGCCAGAGGGTGGACATAATCCTAATGGAAAAAATCAAACTGTTTTTGGACTTGATGTTTTACCAGAATATCAAAGAAAAGGGCTTGCCTCTCTTCTTATGAGATCCCTTATGGAAAAATCTAAAAAATCTGGAAAAGAAAAAATGGTCTTAACTTGTAAAGAAAATCTTATAGATTTTTATGAAAGTTTTGGATATAAAAATTACGGAGTATCGGAATCAACTCATGGTGGAGTTATTTGGTATGATATGATAGCCAAACTTTAATTATTAATTATTGATAGAGGTTTTTTATAACCTCTATTTTTTTATTATAGAAAGGAACTATTGAAAATAAAAAATGTTATTTTTATAAGATTTATATTTCTTCTTCTTTAAAAAAATTAATTTCTAATTTAATTGTAAAATAAAACTAGATCCAAAATCTCAAATAACTGTGATTTTAGATCTAGTATATTTAATTAGTTTTTAATACTTTTAAAACTTTACTTAAAGTACTATTTTACTCTAAATTTGTATGAAGCTCCTGCTCCTATTGCAAAAGAATCTAAATCTCCTGCTGTTGCAGAGTATTTTACGTTAAGATTTAAGTTTTGTGTTGGAGCATATGCCACACCAACTGCTACTGATTGAGCATTCCCATAATGTCCGAATCCTGCTCCTATTGCCATTTCTCCTTCAGAAACGTTTTGGAAGTCAACTGCGTTCATAGCTGCCATTAAAGAAAGTCCTTTATTGAATTTTTCGTCTAAATTGTCAACTTTATTTTCTAGGTTGTCAAGTCTTGCTCCATAGTTACCCATTTGTCCTTGGAATTTATCTATTTGTTGTTGAAGTTTACTATCAGCCTCTGCTCTATCTGCTATTTCTTTATCTATAGCTGTTTTATTAGCTGCTATATTTTGTTTATTATTTTCTATTTCTGCTTTATTAGCTGCTATATTTTGTTTATTATTTTCTATTTCTGCTTTATTAGCTGCTATATCTTGTTTGTTTTTATCTATAGCTGCATTTTGTTTATCATTTTCTTTTTCCACTTTATCTAATCTGTTATTTTGTTCTATATTTTGTGATTGTAAATTTCCTATTTGTTGATTTTGTACTTTATTTACTCTATCAGCTCTGTCAGCTACTTCTTTATTTGCTGCTATTTGATCATTTTGTTCTGCATTTACTCTATTATTTTCTCCTTCTACAGCTTCAACTTTAGAATAAAGATCATTTATTTCACCTTTATCTGCTTTATTAGCTAATGCTTCTTCGTGTTTATCTAATTGTTCTTGTTGTTGTTTATTATCCCATTCAATTCCTGAAATATTTCCTAGAGCTTCAGACATTTGTCCTTCTAATCCATCTAATCTTCCATTTTGCTCCTTATCTAAAGCTTCTGTTTCTTCTTGTTTTATAATTTGATCCATAAGTTCTAAAGAAACATCTTTAAAATTACTATTAATTTTATCTATATTTTCTTTAACTATATGGTCTGCTACTGTTCCATCTCCTATTGTTGGATCAAGGATAGGGTGAATAGTCATTGCTCCATATCCCACTGTTGATAAAGCTACCATTAATCCTAATAATAAAAGTTTTTTCTTCATAAAAATCCCTCCTAAAAACATATGTCTCTTTTTTTTAATAGAATATTCAAAATTGTTTTATTTCAAATTCTATTTGTTATAATTATACCACAATTTTTTATAAAATCAAGGTTTAATATTTAAAAATTTTTGATTAAATAAATTATTTAGTTTTTATTTTTATGCAAAAAAATAAGCCCTCAAGGGCTTATCAGGCTGTAGACAAAGAGAGAGGATAAAATTTTATCCCCTCTTTTTTGTGTAAAATTTTTTTGGAAAAATTAAATTTTTATAGTATACTTATATTAAGTTAAATAAAT
>George_p2__coassemble_3779_pt1 | contig 6361 bp, 6 predicted proteins | sample George_p2__metabat2_low_PE_028 | metagenome-assembled genome bin George_p2 | reverse complement strand
ATATCTTCCCTCATTACTTTGACTAATTCCCTCTTCTAAAAGTCTAAGTCCTAAAATATGTCTATATTCCTCTTTTAAAATTTCATCAACTATTTCTTCTTCCACTTTTGGAAATCTCTTTTCTTCTAAGAATTTAAAATATTTTTTAAAGTCACTGGTATTTTTATATCTCACACCATCTACATAACCTGAGGCACCAAGTCCAACCCCAATATATTCTCTATTTCTCCAATATTTTGTGTTGTGCCTTGACTCTTTCCCTTCCTTACAAAAATTAGAAATTTCATAGTGGTGGTATCCATTTTTCTTGCTACTATCTATAATTAACTTATACATATCAGCCTCAATATCATTATCTGTTTCGTGATACTCTCCTGATAAAAGTTTTTCATAAAAAGGTGTTCCCTCTTCCCAAATAAGTGAATATATAGAAAAATGTTCTGGATTTAATTTAAATACCATTTTCAGATCCTCTTTTAAGTCCTCAATTTTTTGTTCTGGCAACGAAAACATAAGATCTATCGATATATTTTTAAATCCAATCTCTCTAGCTAAATTATAAGTATTTATTCCTTCATCTTTCGAATGGATTCTTCCAAGTTTTTTTAAGAAAGTTTCATTAAAAGATTGTATTCCAATACTTAAACGATTTATTCCTGCCTCTTTTAGTTGCTCTAGCTTTTCTTTATCAACTGTTTTTGGATTTACTTCCAGAGTTATCTCTGTTGTTTCGTCAAAATCTAATTCTTTTAAGATTTTTCTCACTTGATAAGGTTCCAAAAGAGATGGAGTTCCCCCACCGAAATATATTGTATCATATTTCACCTTTGGATATAATCTTATTTCATCTATAATTTTATTTATATATTCCTCTCTTTGAGATTCTGTGCTTTGAAAAGATAAAAAATCACAGTATCCACATTTTTTTACACAAAAAGGAATATGAATATATATTGCATCTACCAAAATTTTTCCTCCGTATTTTGAAATAAAATCCCCCTTATACTTTTAAATATTATAGCATAAAAAAATTATCTTTGCTAAATTTATTTCAAAAAATAGTTATTATTTTGTAGTATAATAAAATTATATGGATTTTAATGAAAAAATAGATAAAATATGTTAAAATAGTGGCATAGGACAAATATTAAGGAGGAACAATTATGCTAGAAGTTGGAATAAAAGCACCTGAATTTTCTTTACCAGATCAAAATGGAGAATTACATAAATTAAGTGATTATCTAGGAAAAAAAGTCATCTTATATTTCTATCCAAAGTATAATACTCCCGGTTGTACAAAACAAGCTTGTGGTTATTCTGAAAGATACCCTGAGTTTTTAGAAAAAAATGTTGAAATAATCGGTATCAGTAAAGATACTGTGGCGTCTCACAAAAAATTTGAAGAAAAACAAAATCTTAAAATCACTATCCTTGCTGATCCAGAACTTGAAGTTATAAAAGCTTATGATGTGTGGAAAGAGAAAAAACTTTATGGAAAAGTTTCTATGGGAGTAGTTCGTACTACTTATCTAATTGATGAAAATGGAATTATTATAAAAGCAAACGATAAAGTAAAAGCGGCTGATGACCCTGAAAAAATGCTTGGTGAAATATAATGAGAATAATTATTTCTCCAGCTAAAAATATGTCACAAAATAACAAAGAGTTAGAATATAATAGTTTGCCTATTTTTCTAGAGGACACAAAAAAGATATTATCTACTTTAAGAGAAAAAAATCAGTCTGAACTTCAAAATATGTGGAAGTGTAATGATAACCTTTTAGAGGAAAATATCCAAAGAATAAAAAATATGGATCTTGCTAAAAATCTTACTCCAGCAATACTAACTTATGAGGGAATGGTATTTAAACATCTTATTCCTGCTGTTTTAGAAGACAATAATATAGAATATCTTCAAAAAAATTTAAGGATTCTTTCTGGATTTTATGGAGTTTTAAAACCTTTAGATGGAATTACCCCGTACCGTCTTGAAATGCAATCAAAATTAAAAATAGATAGTTTTAAAAATCTTTATGATTTTTGGGGAGATAAGATTTATAGAGAAATTTTAGATGAAAGTAAAATTATTATAAATCTTGCATCAAAAGAGTATACCAAAGCTATTGAAAAATTTTTAAGTGAAGATATTCATTTTATCACTTGCTCTTTCGTTGAAAAATCTGGAAATAAATTAGTTACAAAAGGGACTTATTCTAAAATGGCTAGAGGAGAGATGGCTAAATTTATAGCAAAACATAATATTGAAAATCCCGAAGATTTAAAAAAATTTAATGAACTTGGCTATATTTTTAGAGAGGATTTATCTTCTGAAACTGAATATATTTTTGAAAGAATATAAAATTTTTAATAAAAAAATATCAAAACAAAAAAGAAAACTTTAAGAATTACGGAAATTACGAAGAGAAGTTAGATTAACAAGGATTTATTGAACGCTAAAAATCTCAATTGTTTGAGCGTAGCGAGTTTTGAGATTTTAGAGAAATAAACCGTAGTTAATCAACTTCTAGTAGTCTGGAGTAATTCAAAGTTTTCTTTTTATTATATTATCTCAAATTTCTTTAATGCTTTATAAATTCCCTCATCATCAACACTTTCTGTTACATAGTCAGCAGATTTTTTTACATTGTCCCCTGCATTTCCCATTGCCACACCGATTTTTACAAATTCAAGCATCTCAATATCGTTTCCACCGTCACCAAAAGCCATTGTTTCCTCTTGAGAGATTCCCAAATAATCTATCATCTTTTTAATTCCAACACCTTTTCCCCCATCACTTGGAATAACATCAACAAAAAGTTTATTCCATCTAACAGCTCTACATTTTGGCATATTTTTAAAATAATCTTTTTCTTCATCTTCATTTATATAGGCACAAAGTTGATAAGTTTCATTTTCTAAAGAACGTCTTGGATCTTCAATCGGTGTAGGTTTAAATGTACTCCCCAAAAATTTACGAAGTTCTAGCACTCTTTCATTAACAAAATTTGTGTACATATACTCAAGTTCCACAAACTCACAAGATATTTTTTCTTTTTCTAAATATGGTATTATTGATTCTAAAGATTCTTTTGGAAGTGTCATACTGTGAATTACTTTATCTTCTACCACACAATATTGACCATTTAACATAACATATCCATCAAACTCAAATCCCAAAGTTTTTTTCACAATCTCAAAAGTTTTTGGAGATCTCCCAGTGGCTATAAAAAGTTTTATTCCTTTTTTTCTAGCCTCTTCCAAAGCCTCTTTTGTTTTTTCTGACATAGCATGTGTCTTAAAACTTAAAAGAGTTCCATCAACATCAAAAAAAATACTTTTTATCATAATCTATTTTCTCCTTAAACATATTTTTTCAAAATAATTATATCATTTAAGATTTTATTTATCAATATGCCACTCTTAAAAATAAAAAGACTTGGGTTTTTAGGCTCAAGTCTTTTTATGTGTATATTTTAACTAAGCGGTGAAAATCGCACTATCATTTAATCTTCCCTTAACTGTTTGGAATTTTTCTAAAAGTTTTTTAGGAGTTAGTTTTCTTTTTTCTTCTCCACTTACATTAAGAATTATTTCTCCCTCATGTAACATTATTATTCTATCTCCATAAGTGATAGCATCTTCAAGGTTATGAGTTATCATAAGTGTTGTTATATTATTTTTTCTGACAATCTCATCAGTTTTATCTAAAATTATTTTTGATGTTTTTGGGTCTAGTGCTGCTGTATGTTCATCTAATAAAAGAAGTTTTGGTTTATTCAAAGTAACCATTAAAAGTGCCAAACATTGTCTTTGACCTCCAGATAACATTCTTACTTCTGTATCCATTTGTTTTTCAATTCCTAAACCTAATTCACTCAAAAGACTTTCATAGTAATTTTTTCTTTTTTGATTTAATCCAAATGAGAAATTAAATTTTTTACCTTTATTATCAGCCATTGAAAGATTTTCAAATACTGTCATTGATGGAGCAGTTCCCATTGATGGATCTTGGTATACTTTTGAGATATATGAATTTTTTTTGTAAAGCTCATCTTTTGTAATATCTTTTTCATCTAAAGAAACTGTACCAGAATCAGGAGTTATACTTCCCATTATAAGATTTAAAAGAGTAGATTTTCCAGCTCCATTACTTCCTATAACTGTTATAAACTCTCCATTATTTATATCTAAATTTAATCCTTTGAAAACTCTTTTTTCTGTTCCTAATTCTGTTAAAAATGTTTTTTCTATTGATCTCAAACTAAGCATTTTTCTTCACTCTCCCTCTATCTTTCAACAAATTACTATTTTTTACTGCTAATATTGATACAACTATAACTGCTGTTATAAGTTTCAAATCACTTGCATTAAATCCAACTTTTAAAGCGATTGTTATTATCATTCTATAAATTATTGTTCCAAGTACCACTATTGTTGTCATTGAAAATTTTCTTTTATTTTGTATGATACTTTCTCCAATTATTATTGAGGCAAGTCCTGTAACGATTGTTCCTGTTCCCATTCCCACATCGGCAAATCCTTGATGTTGAGCATATAATCCACCAGCCAAAGCAACTATTGCATTTGATAATATAAGTCCATATATTTTTAATTTATCTTTATCAACTCCTAAAGTTACTACTAAGTTTTCATTATCTCCCAAAGCTCTTAGGACAAAACCAAATTTTGTTCTAAGTAGGAAATCTAAAAATATTTTACAAAGCCCAACTACTATTGCAATAATAATTATTTTATTTAAGCCACTAGAAAATATACTTTCTACTTTGAAAAGAGATACATTGGCTCTTCCCATTATTTTTATATTTATACTGTAAAGTCCAGTCATAACAATTATTCCTGCAAGTAACCCAGCTATTTTAAATTTTACACTGATAAAACCTGTTATAAATCCTGCTATACAACCACCTAAGATTGCAAGTGCAAGAGCTATTATTGGATTAACTCCTTTTACTAAACAACTTGCTACTATAGCAGCTCCCAATGGAAAACTTCCATCAACTGTCATATCTGGAAAATCCAATATCCTAAAAGTTATATATACTCCCATTACCATTATAGCAAATATTAAACTCTGTTCGATTGTCCCTGTAAGCATCTCTATCCTCTCCTATTCCTTATTTATGCAATAATAGTAACATTATTTTTAATTATTTTGTAGATAACAATTAAAATATTTATTTGTTCCACTTTGATAAAAGTTTTCCCTTTAAAAACTTGACTTTACATAAATAATTTTATTTTTTTCTCTCAAAAATTTGTTCGTTTTATTCTTCTAATTTTTATAAAATTATAACTTTTCTAATAAATCTTTTGGAATTTCTATTCCAAATTCTTTTGCTAACTCTTGGTTTATCATAAGTTTTGTATCTTTTGGTGATTCTATTGGCATATCACTTACTTTTTCACCATTTAAAATTCTTACTGCCATAAGCCCTGTTTGGAATCCTAAATTTTTAAAATCAATAGATTCTGTTGCAAGTCCACCAGCACCAAATTGTGCATCATCAGATGTTATCATTGGAACTTTTTTAGCTTTTGCTTTTTCTGAAATTAAACTTATAGATGAAGTTACTGTATTATCACTTGGTGTGTATAATAAATCTACATCTTCTAATAAAATATCCAATGCTTGACCAACTTCATTTACATTTGTAACACCTTTTTCAACTATCTCCAATCCATTAGCTTCAACTATTTTTCTAAATTTTTCTAAAAATACTCTAGAATTTTCTTCACTTGTATTGTATAAGAAACCAACTTTTTTAGAATTTGGTAAAAGTTTTTTTATAAGTTCCACTTGTTTTTCCATTGGTGGCATATCAGTTGTTCCTGATAGATTTTTTCCTACAAGTCCAACAGCTTTTGGATCTGTTACTGCTGTGATAAGTATTGGAATTTCATTTGTAGCATTAAGCATAGCTTGTGATGATGGTGTTGAAACTGCCAAAACCAAATCTTTTTTACTTTGTACAAATCCTTGAGCTATTGTTTGAGCTGTTCCAAAATCTCCTTGAGCATTTTGAATTTCAAAATTTACTTTTGTTTCATCAAAACCATTTTCTTTTAAAGCCTCTTTAAATCCAATTACTGCAGAATCAAGAGCTGGGTGCTCCACTATTTGAGTGATACCTATCTCTATTTTTTCTTCACTTTTTCCACAACCAAAATTTAATAATATTAAACTAGAAATTATCAATCCTCTAACTATTTTTTTTAAACACATTATTATCTCATCCCCTTTTTAATTTTGTTTTGAATAATGATATCACTATTTTAATAAAAAAGATAGTGAACAATTATTTTTTTTATTTGTTCTATAATTTCATTTATTAATACTATA
>George_p2__coassemble_3088_pt1 | contig 7592 bp, 9 predicted proteins | sample George_p2__metabat2_low_PE_028 | metagenome-assembled genome bin George_p2 | reverse complement strand
AAATATTTTTAGGAGGTAGAATTATGGTAATTCATAATTTAAAAAATGGTAAGTATTCTATTAAAATCAAAGGTCTTGATGAAAAAATTGTTACTTCTTCTTGGGCTGACGCTGTGAAAATAGCTTGGAAACTAGGAGGAAATAAATAATGGAAATGATAAATGTTAAGATTGATGAAATTAATGGAGTATTAGTAACAACTAGCAATAGAGTTGCTGAAGAACTTGGAGTAAATCACAAGCATTTATTAGAAAAAATAGATGATTATGTAGATAAATTTAAGAGAGCCGAAACTTCGGCTTTCATAAATGACTTCTATATCCCAAGCTCTTACAAGGTTAACAGCAACAGAAGAAGCTATAGAAATTATCTAATAACTAAAAAAGGAATTGCTCAATTAATCGGTGGTTACTCTAGTGCAGTAGAAAGAGCTTTTGAATTAAACGTTGCCTACATTAACAAATTTGATGAAATGGAAGAAGTAATCTATCAACAAGAATTTTCCCTTAATAAAGAATTAATTTCAAAAATCAAAAAACTGGAAATTGAACTTGAGCAGGTACCAATGTCTTGGGTACAACTTGAACTTGTAAAAGACCAAATAAATGAAACTGCTACTAGAAGAATGAAAACTTTAAATATTTCTGATAAAAGTTTCAAATTAAAATTAAAAAAAGAGATGAAAAAAGATATTTTCTCAAGATTTGGTATCAACGATTTATTAGAATTGAAAAGTAAAGACTATTTAACTATTATGCCATATCTTCTATACTGGTTAGAGCCTTATAAATTAAAATCTGAAAAAATAACTCAACTAGAGATATTATAATATGAAAAAAATAAAGATACCTCTAATAAAAGTTGAAGTTCCAGAGGTAAAAACTGAAATACCAAAAATAGAAGATATAAAAATACCAACAATAGATGTTTCAATTCCTAATATAGATAAATAAATTAAATCCTCAGCCATTTATGACTGAGGATTTTTAATTTTATTCAACTACTGGTTTTTTGATATATCCAAGAATTACCGCTGTAACAACAGAACCAATAATAATTGATACAAGATACATTACTGGGTTAGTAACTACAGGAAGTACAAATAATCCTCCGTGTGGTGCTGGAAGTTGTACTCCAAATAACATTGAAAGTCCTCCAGCTATTCCAGCTCCGATTACTGATGCAGGAATTACTCTTGCTGGGTCAGCTGCTGCAAATGGGATAGCTCCTTCTGTAATAAATGAAAGTCCCATAATATAACAAGTTTTTCCAGCATCTCTTTCATCTTTTGTAAATTTATCTTTGAAGAATGTTGTTGCAAGAGCTATTCCTAAAGGTGGTACCATTCCTCCAGCCATTACTGCTGCGTGAGGAGCATAATCTCCAGCTGTTATCATCATAATTCCAAATGTGAAAGCGGCTTTATTTATTGGACCTCCCATATCAGTTGCCATCATAGCTCCAAGAACAATTCCAAGTAAAACAAGGTTTCCAGTTCCTAAAGATTTTAAGAATTCTGTTACTCCACTATTTAATGTAGCAATAGGATCAACTATAAATCCATACATTAAAGCACCTGTTATAAATATTCCAAATAATGGATATAAAAGAACTGGTTTTAATCCTTCAAAACTATCTGGAAGTTTATTGAATAATTTTTTAAGAAGAACAATAACATATCCTCCAAGGAATCCTCCGATAAGTCCTCCTAAAAATCCTCCACCATTGTTAAGAGAGATAAGTCCTCCAACCATTGCTGGTGCAAATCCTGGTCTATCTGCAATACTCATTCCGATAAATCCTGCCATAACTGGAACCATTAAGAAGAAAGCATTTCCTCCACCAATATCATTAAGAAGTTTTGCTATTGGATTAAAGCTTGGGTCATTTGGATTAGAGGCTGTTATACCAAACATAAATGAAAGAGCTATTAAAATTCCTCCACCTACAACGAATGGTAACATATTAGAAACCCCAGACATAAGGTGTTTATAAAATCCTGTTTTTTCTTTTTTTGTTGCTACTCCTGAAGATTGTTCATTAGATTTATAAATAGGAGCTGTTTTATTTATAGCATTTTTTATAAGTTTTTCAGGATTTTTTATTCCCTCTTTAACAGGAACTATCTCTACATTTTTTCCATCAAATCTTGCCATTTCTACGTTTTTATCTGCTGCAACTATAATTCCTTTAGCATTTTTTATTTCTTCGTCTGTAAGTCTATTTTTTACACCAGTAGAACCATTTGTTTCTACTTTAATTGTTACTCCCAATTCTTTTGCTTTTTTAATTAAAGAATCAGCGGCCATATATGTGTGAGCTATTCCAGTAGGACAAGCTGTAACAGCTAAAACTTCTATATTTCCATTTTGAGAATTAGAATGATTTTCCTTTTTTTCTTCTTTAACTTGACTTAATAATAAATCTAAAACTTCATCTTCTGTTTTTGCATTAAGTAAACTTTCTCTTAAATCATCATCTAAAAGTAATGTTGTAAGTTTTGATAAAACTTCAATATGAGAATCTGTTGCGTTAGCTGGAGCAGCTATCATAAAAAATAATTTTGATGGTTCTCCGTCTAATGATTCATAGTCAACACCTTTTAATGATCTTCCAAAAGCGATACTTGGAACTTTTACAGCTTTAGTTTTAGCGTGAGGTATTGCTATCCCCTCTTCCAAACCAGTAGAACTTTGAGATTCTCTTTTTAAAATCTCTTTTTTGTACTCTTCTTTGTCATTAAGCCTACCAGCTTTGTCAAGCATATTGATTATTTCATCAATAACTTCTTCCTTTGTTTTTGCTTTTAAGTTTAAGTTTATACACTCTCTTGTCAACATCTCTTCTAACATTTTTTACCCCCTACATTTTTTTTATTTTGATTTGTGACAATAAATTTTTCATATTTTCATAAGTTGTTAGCCCTTCAGAGAAAGCTGTTGAACTTCCTGAGGCTATTCCATATTTATAAGCTGTTTCTATCGGTTCATTTTTTTCTAACCCATATAAAAATCCTGCTACCATAGAATCTCCAGCTCCAACAGAACTAATTAATTGACCTTTTGGTACATTTCCTCTATAAACTTTATCTTTTGTAATTAAGATAGAACCATCTTTACCTAAAGAAATCAGAACATTTTCGCTACCCATATCTCTTAGCTTTTGTCCAGCTCTTATTATTTCTTCGTCAGTTTCATAAATTTCCCCAAAGAATTCTTGAATTTCGTCCTTATTAGGTTTTACTAAAAATATTCCCTCTTTTAAAACCTTTCTTAAAGTTTCCCCCCTCGTATCGACTATAACTTTTATATCTTTAGGTAAAGATTTTATAATTTGGATATAGATATCTTCATTAAGGGATTTTGGGACACTACCTGATAAAACAATCATATCTCCCTCTTTAATATCTTTCAAATTTTCAAAAAATCTATCAAATTCAATCTTTGATATATCTGGTGATTTTCCAGCTACCTCTGTTTCACTATTTTCAGTTTTCATCTTTATATTTATTCTTGTAGGCTCTTTGATCTCAACAAATTTTTCTTTAATTCCATTTGTTATTAGATCTTTTTTTATATATTCTCCAGTAAATCCTCCTACAAATCCTAGACAAACACTTTCAACTGAAAAGTTTTTTAAAACTTTTGACACGTTTATCCCCTTCCCACCAGGAAGTGTATAAGCTGTTTTTACTTGATTTAACCTTTCCTCTTGAAAATTATCAAGTCCAATGTAATAATCCACAGCTGGATTTAATGTTACAGTGTAAATCATCTTTTTCCTCCTAACTCTTTTGGTATATCCACATCAGAAATCAATGTTCCCTCTTCTAAATTTGCAAACTTTATAAAACTTTTTACAAAAAACTTTGTATGATCACATAGGAATAAAACTTTTTTTCCTCTTTTTAAAGCTTCTGATTTTACTAAGGCTTCTTCTGAATCTGGAGTAAAATATCCATCTTCATTTGCTCCGTTCGCCCCAAGAAAAACTAAATCGAAGTTAAAATTCTTAAGTCCAAACATTGCTATTCCACCTACCATAGCTCCTGTTTTTTCCTTTAGTTTTCCACCTAAAAGATATACTTCAGCATTTTTTAATTTTAATAACTCATTTATATTATGAAAACTATTAGTTATAATTTTTAATTCTTTATAGTTTGAAAGATATTTTATCAAAGCCCCTGTTGTACTTCCAGCATCTAAATATATAGTTTGTCCATCTTCTATATATTCCAAGGCTTTTTTAGCTACAATCTCTTTTTCTTCAAGGTTTATCAATTTTTTATAGCCGATATCCTCTTCTTTTGTTTCTACTAATACAGCTCCACCGTGAACTCTTTTTATTTTTTTCTTTTCTTCTAAAAAATTAAGATCTCTTCTAGCAGTGGCTTCTGAAATTTTTAATTCTTCAACAATTTCATTAAGTTTTATATTCTTTTTTTGCTTTATTAGTTCTAAAATAAGATTATATCTTTCTACGCTTAACATCTTTATCACCTCATCTGTATAATAACACATCTTTTTCAAAAAATCAATCTTTTTCTTTCAAAAACTTTCAAATTCATTCTTATTTTTTATATATTCTCTTATTTTCTTTCAATTTCTTTCAAAAAAATTTTTATAAAAAAACCTAAAGTGTCTATCAAACACCTTAGGTTATGTTTCTAAATTATTTTATTTTTAACAAAAACTAAAATCTTATATTTTTAGCAATTGTTCCATAAGCTATATCTTTAGCTGGTGTTATTGTTGTAACTGAATCTACATTTACTAACATATAAGTATCTGGTCTTGTTTCTACTAATAGGAAATTATCTTTTTTTTCTACTATTTTTATTCCGTAGTATTTTTTTGAACCTGTCACTATATCATACTTTTCCGAATTTAATTTTTTTAATAATTCCATCATAAAACATCACTCCTTTTAGTCCATAACTACTTGATATTGTTTTATAAGAGATTCAACCTCTTCTTTATTTATCTTTTTAACTGCCATAGGTTTTTCATTAAGGAAAATTTCTATATCTTCCTCTCCTTTTAATTTGCAATATCTTGAAAATAGATTTTTTGCAAACTCAGTTTCTTCATCATTTAGATCTCCATAACCTATAATATATGGACCTCCAACTCCTTTTCCTCTGATGAAAAATTTTCCAAACCCTTTATATCCAACCATTATATCGTTGTCTTCTTTGGCTCTTCCTACAAAAAGATATTTTTTCTCTCCAAATCTAAAGAATCTTCCTCTTTTTAAAAGATAGAAAATCTCTTTGTTCTCCTCTTCTAAAAGTCCGTCTTCTTCGATCATTCTAAGTCTTTTTGAATATCCAGGATCTGTTAAAAGACAACCTCCACCAGGCATAGGATAATCTTTTACACCTAACTCTTCAGCAAGTTTCATTTGAGGTTTTCTACTTCTTCCCTCAATATCAAGTAAAAGTTCTCTATTTATAAGTCCATCTCTTTCTGGTTTACTGATTGGTAATCTTTTTGCAGAAAGTGGTCTAACTATTAAGTCTGATAGATTTGATAAAGCTTTTACTTTTTCTAGTGCTTGAGAGTTTTGTGACATAGGTCTTTGTCCTAAAACTTCACCAGATATAATAAAGTCTGCATCATATTTTTCTAATAAATCTCCTGCTACTTTAAACATCAATGCGTGACAATCAATGCACGGATTCATATTTTTTCCTCTTCCATAAACAGGATTTTTCATTATTTCCATATGCTCTTTACTAAAATTTACATATTCTAACTTTACTCCAAGTTGTTTTGCCATTGCCTCAGCTTTTTCATTTTTTCCACCAAAGAAATGTGAAACAAAGTTAAGTGCTATTACTTCAATTCCTTGATTAGCTACAACTTTTATTGCTAAAGCACTATCAAGACCACCAGAGAATAAAGCCAATGCTCTAATTTTTTTATTTTCCACTATTATACTCCAACCCCTCTAAAAAATCCTTCTCTTCTTTTTTGTCCATCAAATAAAACACTTTGATTCTTTGGAACAGATACATAAACTGTTTTACTTATCTCTGTGAAACTAGCTTCTTTTACACTCATAGCTCCACTTAAAAAATCCATAACTCTTTGAGCTGTTTCTGTATCTAACTCTTCTATATTTAGAGTAACTATTTTATTATTTCTTACATATTCAGCAATTTTTTTACTATCTTCAAATTTTTTAACTCTAACAACTATATTTTGATATCCTGAAATATCAAGATCATCTATTTCGTTTCTTCCTAAAGTTATTTTTTCTACTCTAACATCTTTATTTGGAGTTTGTTCAACCTCTTGATGTTTTTCTTCTTCCTCTTCTTTTAATAAAGTTTTATAAGTTTCTTCATAAGAAGTTGGTTCTACTTTTTTTTCTTCTTCTACAGAAACTGTTTCTTTTGTTGTTATTTCTACTTCATCATCACTATTTTTAAAATTATTTAATTCTAATCCTTGCTCTTGTTCTTTTTCATTAGTTTCATCTTCACCGAAGTTAAACCCAAATAAAAAAGTATTTAAAAATCCATTTTTTTTATTCTCCATTTTTCCTCCTTGATTATTCGTACAACTTACTTCCAATTCTAATTATAGTGGCTCCCTCTTCTAAAGCGATTTTATAGTCACCACTCATTCCCATAGAAAGTTCTGTAAGATTATTATTAAATTTATTGTTTACACTATCTTTTATTTCTCTTAGTTTTCTAAAGCTACCTCTTATTAGATTTTCATCATCTGTATTTGGAGCCATTGTCATAAGCCCACAAATATTCAGATTTTTTAATTTCATAAGTTCTGGTATATCTTTATAAAACTCCTCTAGCTCATACCCTTCCTTTGAATCCTCTCCAGAAAGATTTATCTCTATCAAAACATCTACAACTCTTCCTATTTTTTCAGCTCTTTTATTTACTTCTTCTGCCAAAGAAAGTTTATTTATAGAGTGAATCATATGGATAAAGTCTATTATATATTTTACTTTATTTTTTTGCAAGTTACCAATGAAATTCCATTGAATTTTATCTTTTTCATCCCCTAGCAACTCTAATTTTTCTTCTAAAACCTGCACCCTATTTTCTCCAAAAGAAAAAATTCCATTTTTCATAAGCTCCTCTAATTTTTCCTTTGTAACAATAGGATATTTTGTCACAGCCACAAGTTTTACTCTCTCTGGATAAATGGAATATTTTTTTATATCCTCCAAAACCTCTTGTACATTTTCTGTAACTGAACTCATCTTAACACCTCTTTCACCAACCATCTCATATCTAGTATTTATATAAACTCTTCAAAGACTTCATTGGCTAAAAATAATCCCTTTTCAGTCAAAATATATCTATCTTCATTTTTTATTTTTTTCTCTGTTATATAACCATTTTTTTTAAGGGATTCATATTTCTTTTGATATTTTCCCTCATTACTTTGACTAATTCCCTTTTCCAAAAGTCTAAGTCCTAAAATATGTCTGTATTCCTCTTTTAAAATTTCATCAACTTTTTCTTCTTCCACTTTTGGAAATCTTTTTTCTTCTAAGAATTTAAAATATTCTTTAAAATCACTGGTATTTTTATATCTCACACCATCTACATAACC
>George_p2__coassemble_2975_pt1 | contig 7857 bp, 3 predicted proteins | sample George_p2__metabat2_low_PE_028 | metagenome-assembled genome bin George_p2 | reverse complement strand
AATCCTAACATTTTTGCTCTTTTAGCGATGTCGAATTTTCCTGCTGTTGCTCCATATTCAGCTTCTACTCTCATAGATAAGTTTTTCTCTGTAGAATCAGTTACACATTCTCCTAATAATTCAGCAAATTTTGCTGCGTGTTCTGCTTCTTCGAAAGCTATTCTTTTGTAAGCTTCTGCTACTTCTGGATATCCTTCTCTGTCAGCTACTCTTGACATTGCTAAGTACATTCCAACTTCTGTACATTCTCCTTCAAAGTTAGCTCTTAATCCAGCGATTATTTCTTCATCTCCACAAGCTAATCCTTCTCCGATTTTATGTTCTGTTGCCCATACTCTTTCTGTTCCTTCAACGATTTCTTCCCATTTATCTGGACCTACTTTACATACTGGACATACTTCCATTCCTTCAGTTATTATTTCTCCACATACTTTACATCTAAATTTTTTCATATCTTTGACCTCCTAATAATCTTGATCCTAAACTTTATTTTTTAAATTTGTAATTGTTTCATTTATGTTTTAATTATAATATAGTTTTCTGATTTTGTCAACACTTTTTTTAAAATTTTTTTATTTTTTCCTCTCGCTTTTAATATTCTAAATTTTTTCTAAATTTCCTTTTAAAAAACAAAAATTTTCTTACTTTTTAAAAATATTTTACATTTGATTCTCATATATATTTTTGATAAAAAAACAGGAATGATATAACTTTTAATCATAACATTCCCTTTTATATTATTATTTATTTCTTTTAATATTATAGAATAGTCCGTATCCAACAGGGAAAACGAATAAAGTCAACACTGTTGATACAAACAGACCAAATATAATTGTAGCTGCCATATCTCCATAAAGTGGATCCCAAAGAAGTGGAATCATACCAAGGATAGTTGTTAGAGCAGCAAGAGCCACAGACCTCATTCTACTTACGGCAGAATCTACAAGAGCTGTAAACTTATCTTTTTTCAAAATATTTATCTCATAGTTTATCTCGTCTACAAGAACTATCATATTTTTTATCATCATACCAGACAATGATACAAAACCTATAGTTGACATAAATCCAAAGCTTTTTCCAGTCAAGAAAAGCCCCGGAGCGATACCAATCATTGCAAATGGTAGAGCTGAGAAAATAATCATAGGGATTTTTACACTTGCAAATAGAAGAACACAGATAGTAAACATTATAATAAGTGTTAGTGGCACTTCAGACATCAGTGCTATAAAGTTTTTAACTTGCTCGTGGTGTTCTCCAAACCAAGTCATAGTATAACCTTTTGGTAATTTTATATTTTCAATCTCCTCTTTAAAATCTCTTCTTACTTCCTCTGCAATAACTCCCATAGGCACATCACATTGGACAGTTATAGTTCTCACACGATTTCTTCTCCAGATTTGTCCCTCTTCAAAGGATAAAAACTCTTTATTTAAAACTCCAGACAGTGGCTCTGATTTTAGAGTAGCTCCCCAAATTGGAGTTTGTCCAATATCGTTTATATCGTTAGAACTATCCTTTGTTTCTTTTAAAATTACAGCTAAAGAGTTATCATTCTCCTCTATTTTTCCTATTGGCATACCTGTTGTAGTTCTCATAAGCCCTGTTGTTACATCAATAGGAGTGATATTTCCTCTAAGCCCTTTGGACTGTGAATAATCTCCATTCCAAGTAAGAATTTTATTTCTCCAGTCAGTTTTAACATTTGATACATCAGGGTGTTTTTTTATAATCTCCATAGCCTCGTTAGCTAAATCCCTTAAAATTTTAGGATCTTGTCCTGAAAAAGCTATCTCAATAGGATATTGTGTAGGTACACCGTTTGGATATTTTTTAGCTCCTACAACTATTCCTGCAAGATTTTTATTAGCATAATCAAGAGCTGAGTTTGCTACAGTTTCTAGATTTTTTAATTTATCTACGCTTACGATAATCTCTCCATAGGCTGGATTTGGTAGCTCTGGTATAGTACATACATAATATCTAGCAGGAGAAGAACCGATTGTTTCCACTACGTTTGTAACATTTTTATTTTCGCTTAGATATTTTCCAAGCTCGTTAGTGGCTTTTTCTACGACTTCTATCTTACTTCCCTCTGGTGCCCAAAGTGAGATAGTGAAACCTTTTTTATCAGAGTCAGGGAAGAATGTTTTTGGTATCTGCATAAATATTACACCAGATACAAAAAGTGCTATTCCCATAAATGAAAGTGTTGATTTTTTTCTATCAAGTAGATATTCTAAGACATTGTGAACTTTTGAATAAAATTTCTTTTCTCTCTCACTTGGCTCTTTTATAGGCTCATTCTCAAGATATAACTTGCAGTAAACTGGTGTCTGTGTAAGGCAAAGCACCCAACTAAGCATTAGAGAAATTCCAATTACCCAGAAAGATGAACTTACATATTCTCCAGTGTAACTTGCCATTAAATATGCAGGTAAAAAGGCAATGGCTGCGATAAATGTAGCTCCCAAAAGTGGCAGAGCAGGTTTATGAGTAGATTCCTTTAGAGCATCTTCCATACTCATACCTTGGTTTCTTCTGACCAAAACTCCGTCAACAATAACTATTGAGTTATCAACAAGCATACCCATTGCAATTATAAATGACCCAAGAGAAACCCTTTGCATATCAATCTTCATTGCTAGCATAAAAATCAGAGTTCCCAAGATTGATAAAACTAAGTTTGCTCCGATTATCAAACCACTTCTCATACCCATTGTTAAAAGTAAAATCCCAACAACAGTTATAACTGACATAATAAGGTTTAATATAAAGTTATTTATAGCTGAAGTTACCAAGTCTGGTTGATAATAAACTTTCTTAATATCGATACCAACTGGCAATTTTTCTTTTAATTCTATAATTTTTTCGTCAATGACCTTACCAGTATTAACAATGTTTGTTCCACTTTCTGGAGAAAGGGAGATTCCCATTGACATCTGACCATTGAAATACATTTTTTGAGAGATTGGCTCTACATAACCTCTCTCTACTTTTGCAATATCTTTAAGACGGATTATTTCGTCATTTCCGTCAGGTAGTTTTTTAGAAAATATAATTAGATTTTCTAGTTTTTCTGTACTATTTATCTTGTTATTAAGTTTTAGATTTACACGTAAACTTCCATAATCAATAGTCCCACCACCAGTGATAAGATTTTCTGAGATAAGTGATGTGGCTATAAGTTTTGTATTAAGCCCCATTGAGTTTACTTTATCTCTGTCGATAATTATCTCTATGGCGTCAGTTGGTTTTCCAAACTGTGTAACTTGAGCAATTCCGTTTATAGAGTTTAACTCTTTTGTTATATATTCTGTGTATTTTTTAAGCTCCGAATAACTATATCCGTCACTTGTAACTGCTAAAAATATTCCATAAACTGCTCCGTAGTCATCTAGGACAACAGGTGGCAAAGCTCCCACTGGTAGATTGATACGAGAGTCATTTATTTTTTTTCTAAGTTTATCCCAGTATTGTTCTAGGTCTTTACTTGGTACAGACTCTTTTAATTTTATCTTAACTTGGGAATATCCAGGCTTTGATGTACTTTGAAGAAACTCTATATTAGGGATTTTTTGTAGAGCCTCCTCTATCTTAGTAGTTACTTGCAGTTCTACACTGTGAGCGTCGGCATTAGGATAAAGTGTAACTACAAGAGCCTCTTTTATCTTAAACTCTGGGTCTTCCAACTTTCCAAGTTTCATATATGAGAAAAGCCCACCAATCACAAGTAGTATTACCATAAACCTTACAACGATTGTATTTTTAATTGAATAATCTATAAATTTCATAGGACACCTCTATAATACTTCTCCGACATTTGTCTTGCTAAAAGGCTCTAAAAGATTTACTTTTTGCCCCTCTGACAATTCGTGAACACCCTTTGTAACTATTTTTTCTCCAGAACTTGCTCCAGATATAATAACTTGTCCGTCATAGTAAGGTCTTATGATTTTTACCTCTTTGGAAGTTACTTGCCCCTCTTTATAAATCCAAATATTTACCTTTTCATCTTTTTCAAATAGAGCCTCACAAGGAACCAGTATCCCATTTTTTCCCTCTTCTGCGAAAGTAACATCTACACTACCTTGTGAATCTATTGGGATATTGTTTTCTTCTATAAAAGAAAATGTTACTGGATAAGTTGTGTTTGTTGCCCCTTTTACTTGCCCTACTTCTTCTAATTTTAGAGGATATTTTTTGTCGTTATAAACAAAGTTTGCCTCTTTTACATCATTGAATTTTTCCAAATCATTTTCGGAAATATTTATTTTTATCTTGTGATTTCCAACTGAGGCTATTGATACAACAGGTATCCCTGCCCCAACAACTGACCCTACATCAACAAATTTTTTCTTGATATATCCATCATATGGAGCTACTAGGCTTGTATCTTTAAGTTGGTTTTCACAGTTTATTCTACCTTGCATTGCCTCTTGATATACAGCAAATGTTGCTAGTTCTTTGGCTTTGCTAGCCTTTACTCCTGCCAAAACTTCGTCATAAGATTTTTTTGGAATAGCTTTTTCTCTGTATAGAGTTTCCACCCTTACAAATTGTTTTCTAGCATTTTCAGCCACAGCCTTTGTTGCCTCATAAGAGTTTTTACCTGCTAGTTCTTTATTTTTAAAAGCCTCTAACTGAAGATTATAATCTCTCTCGTCTAGTTTTGCTATAACAGAACCACTGCTTACAAAACTTCCTATCTCCACGTTAAACTTCTCAACAGGTCCTGCCACTCTAAATGAAAGTAAAGCCTCTTTCTCTGGAGCTACCACAGCAGGATATTGTGATTTTGTATTTTCCACTGACATCTTGGCAGTGATTGTTTCCACAGGTCTTATGATAGTTTCTTTCTCTTTTCCACAACCAACAATGCAAATAGATAATATTAGTAATAAAAATTTTAGTTTCATAGATTAATTTCCTCCTTTAACAAAGGGATTTTTACCCATTGCAATGCTTAAAGCTCCAAGAGCCATTTGATATTGAAAATCTGCTTTTTTCTTCATACTAAAAGCCTCATCATATGATGAAAGGGAGCTTAAATATTCATCTTCCCCTATCATTCCAACTTTCTTTTCAGAATTTTTTTGTTTTATTCTGCCACTTTCAGCTTTGTAGTTAAGGTCAGCTATCTCACATAGCTCACGAGCCTTTTCTACATTGTTGTAAGCTCTAGAAGTTTCTATTATAACTGTCAAAAATTCCTTTTCAACTTTCATTTGAGAGATATTTTCTCTCCTTACAGCTTTTTTATATTCGTTTATATTTTTAAATCCATTGAATATGCTAAGAACTCCGCTTATATTTCCAAATCCTACACTTGAATCTAAGAATATATCGTTATTGTTCTCTATATATCCCCCGCCTAAGATAACTTTTGGCAAGAAATTAGAGATAGCAATCTTTTTAATATCCCTACTTACTCCACTGGCAGTATCAGAGATTTTTAATATTTCGTTCTGTGAAAGAGCCTCGTAGATGCAATCCTCTAGAGTAGGTATCTCCCTTTGAGTGATAGAAATATCTTCTATAACTATATCGTCCAATGGATTTAGATTTAGACTTTTCATAAGGTTCATCTTGGCAATCTTCAGATCTCTTTCGTTATTATTAAGAGAAAGCTCTCTAGCTTTTACCAAAGTTTTTGCTTTGTCTAGCTCCCAAGGTAAAATCCCTTGAACTTTTAAGGAAATACGAGCTTTTTTCTCTATCTCTTTTGCGGAATTTAACTGATTTACAAGATAATCTCTCTCTGATTGTAGGGCAAGGATATAAAAATATTCTCCCATAATCTGAAGTTGTATCATCTTATCAGTTAAGTTTTCAGCTAGCTCACTTATCTTTTCACCTTTTTTTCTAGCACTGTATAAAAACCAAGTCGACGGAACAAAGACTGGCATTTGCACTCCTACACCATAAGTATAAAAAGACTCGTCAATCAGTCTTGTTGAAAGGGTATTAGGAATTAGATTCCCTAAAGCTCCACCGATTGGTGCTAAAGGTGGATATACATTACCTAATCCTGCTAAACCATTTTTTAAAGAGCTAGTATCCATACCAATGTCCACTTGATTGTCGAGCTTAGTATAACCACCCATTACATTTATAGAGGGCAAGAAATTTCCAAAAGCTATCTTTCTATCAAGACTAGCCACTTCTCTCTCTAACCTTTTAGTTTTAATATCCAAGTTTCTCTCTCTAGCTATTTGTATCGCCTCTTCTAAGGATATAGAAGAACCATATTGCTTTAAATAATCTTTTCCAGTAAGAGTAGCAATTTTTTCTTCTGGCTTTTTCTCTTGATTATTGGAGCAACCTATCAGTAGAAAAGAAAAAAACAGAGCCAAAATTTTCTTTTTCATAGACACCTCTTTAATATAAAATAACAAAATTAAATTTTTGACCAAACAGTCAAATCACTATTAAATCATTATACTCTTTTTAATTAGAATAGTCAATTTATTTGTATTTACCAAAGATAACATTACATTTTAACGAAAAGCAAAATGTTAACCTAAAAAAAATTAAAGGTAACATAAATATATTTTCTGTGCTAGAATAATAAAAGATTTGGTAATTGTTATTTAAGAAAGGGAGAGATTTTATGAAAGAGATGTTGTTGTTTTTTTATTTTTTAATCGTTGTTGTCATAGGGATTTTATCATTTAAAAAGGTCAAAGATGATAAAGATTTCTTTGTTGCAGGTAAAAATGCAGGGGTTTTACAAGTATCAGGAAGTTTGCTTGCATCAATCCTTGGTAGTTCTGCTATAATCGGTAGTGTAGATTTTGCTTATGTGAGCGGTTGGGCAGGGATTTGGCTATTGGTGTGTGCTAGTTTTGGTCTGCTTTGTCTTTATCCACTAATAAAATATATTAAAAATTTCCACGGATACAATCTTCCTAGTATGCTTGGAACTTTTTATGGAGAGGAAGTCCAAAGAATATCTTCTTTTATAATTCCAATAGCTTGGCTTGGAGTTGTTGCCTCACAAATAATGGGGGCTGCCAAGATAGTTACTATCCTTTCATCACTTAACTATGTTCAAGGGGTTTTATTAAGTGGAACTGTATTTATCGTTTATACAATTCTTGGGGGGCAACTTTCTATAATAAAAACTGACGTTATCCAACTTATGTTTATACTTGCTGGTATTGTTCTTACATTTTTCTATATTGTACCAGAGCCAGTGACAAAAGAGGTTTTGCCAGTTATAAATCATAAATTTAACTATATAGATTTGTTAGTTATGGTGCTTACTTATTCTACGACTTATCTTGTAGGTCCAGATATTTATTCGAGACTTTTCTGTGCCAAAGATGATAATACTATGAGAAAATCTATAATTGTGGCGATACTTGTCCTTATACCACTTGCTTTTATCTTGACAAAATTAGGGGTTTACGGTATCCAAGCCTTTGACAATGTGGGAAAAGAGTCAGTTCTTCTTATGATAGCCAATACAAAACTTCCAAAGGTTTTGAGCTTTGTTTTATACTTTGGGCTTTTATCAGCAGTAATTTCATCAGCAGATACAACACTTCTTACTGCGTCATCTCTATTTACCCAAGGGATTTTAAAAGATTTAAAAAGTAAAAAAGCTATCTTTGTTACAAGAATAGTTACAATTTTATTTGGGGTTTTCGCTATCTTAGTGGCAGTTAAAATGAAATATATCTTGTCCACTTTGCTTTTAGCTTTGGCAGTGTACTCTGGTTCCTTTATTATCCCTACTTTTGTTGGAATATTTGGGTTTAGAGCTGAGAAAAAAGCTGTTATCCTATCGATTATAGCTGGTGGTATTACTGCTCTTATAGGAAAACTTGTGGGAGGAGATACTGGAAACTATAT
>George_p2__coassemble_2748_pt1 | contig 8440 bp, 7 predicted proteins | sample George_p2__metabat2_low_PE_028 | metagenome-assembled genome bin George_p2 | reverse complement strand
TGAAAATCTTAACTGTGCTCACTGTGCTGGTAAAATCACTGAGGCTATTGAAAATCTTCCTGAAGTTAAAGAGTGTTCTCTTAACTTTATGATTAAAAAATATTCTATAAAAATAAAAGATAGTGTAGATGAAAAAGAATTTGTAGCAAAAGTTAATGATATTGCAAATGGTATTGAACATGGAGTTATATTAAAAAAAGCTACTAATATATCTCCTGTAAATAGTGGTAAAAAGGTAAGCAGAGTTAAAGCTAAAGTATCGGCTCACAGTCATAGCCACGTTGGACATACTCATAACCACTCAGTAGCAAATGATACACCTAAACCAGAAGTTAAAAACAGTAAAAAAACTTTTAACTTTGAAAAAATCTCCCTTATTATAGGTACAGTTTTATTTATCTCTACATTCCTTATAAAAGATAACAGTATAAAACTTATTATCTCCCTTGTAGCTTATCTATTAGTAGGGTCTGATGTTTTATACAAATCTCTTATGAATGTAAAAGGTAAAAACTTCCTTGATGAAAACTTCCTTATGTCTATTGCTACAATAGGAGCTTTTGCTGTGAGAGAGTACAGCGAGGCTGTAGGAGTTATGATATTTTACAAAATCGGAGAATATTTCCAAGAAAAAGCTGTAAACAACTCTAAAACTTCCATTGAAAGTCTACTTAAATTAAAAGTAGTTACAGCCAATTTAAAAAATCCTGATGGAAGTATCTCTAAGATTGCTCCTGAAGAAATAAGCATTGGAGATATTTTAGTTATAAAAGCTGGAGAAAATATCCCAGTTGACGGAGTTATTGTATCTGGTACTTCTAACCTAAATCTATCAGCATTAACTGGAGAATCTCTACCTATATATGTAGAAAAAAATAGTGAAGTCTTAAGTGGTAGTATAAATATAGATGGAGTTTTAGAAATCCGTGCCACTAAAGAATATAAAAACTCTACTATTAATAAGATAATAGAAATGATTGAAGACGCTGGAGATAAAAAAGCCCATTCTGAAAAATTTATAACAAAATTTGCTAAATACTATACTCCTGTGGTAGTTGGTATCGCTGTGATAGTTGCATTTATATTCCCTGCTATAATGGGAGATTTTAAACTTTGGTTCGGTAGAGCTTTAATCTTCTTAGTTATCTCTTGTCCTTGTGCTTTGGTGTTATCTGTACCACTTACTTTCTTTAGTAGTATTGGTTACGCCTCTAAAAATGGTATCCTTATAAAAGGTGGAAACTTTTTAGAAAGACTTAAAAATATAGATTCTGTTGTATTTGATAAAACTGGTACTTTGACAGAAAATAACTTCCAAATAGAAAAAATCTATTCTTTGGAAGAAAGTGAAGAAACTGTTATTGAACTTGCTAAGGCTGGGGAAATATATTCTAACCACCCTCTTGGTAAAGTTATCCTTAACTATAAAGATATAAAAGTTGATGAAAATAGTATCGAGGACTATCAAGAAATCTCTGGTAAAGGGGTATCTTGTAGATATAAAGATAGTAATATTATGGTAGGAAATAAAAAGTTGATGCTAGAAAATAATATTGTTATCGAAAAACTTTTGGAAAAAGAATTAGATTCTATGGTATATGTGGCTAAAAATGGTATCTTAGTAGGAGCAATTAGCTTTAGTGGAATAATCAAAAAAACTTCTGCCAAAACTATAGCTGACCTTAAAGCTCTTGGAATAAAATCTTTTATGCTTACAGGTGATAATAAAATATCTGCTGAAAAAGTAGGAACATCTCTTGGAATAGATCCTCAAAATATCCATTCAGAACTTTTACCACAAGATAAAGTATCAACTCTTGAAAAAATCCAATCATCTAGTAAAGGGGTTATCTATATAGGTGATGGTATAAATGACGCTCCTGTACTTTCTCTAGCTGATGTAGGTATTGCTATGGGTGGAGTTGGAAGTGATATTGCTATTGAGTCTGCTGATATAGTTTTATTACAAGATGACCCTTATAAAGTAGTTGAAGTTCTTAAACTAGCAAATATCAATAAAAATATTGTTTTCCAAAATATAGTTTTCTCCCTTGGAATAAAAATTATAGTTATGATTTTGGGAGTTTTAGGATTTGCTAATATGTGGCTTGCTATATTTGCTGATGTGGGAGTATCACTTCTTGCAGTTCTTAACGCCTCTCGTATTTTAGCTCTAAAAAAATTATAATTTATAACATAATTATATGGTATAATAAAGCTATCTTAATTTTTTAAGGTAGCTTTTTTTGAGGAGTGATTATTTTGATTTATTTTTTATATGGAGATGTACCCTTACAACTAAAATATGAAGAGCTTATAAAAGAGATAAAAAAAGAAAATCCTACTATTGAGGAGCAATATTTCGATATTTCCCAAGATAATATTGATGATATTTTTACAGCTCTTTCATCTAATAGTATGTTTTCACCTCTTACTCTTTTGGTTATAAAAAGACTTGAAAAAATCAAGGACTTATCAAAATTTTTAAAATCTCTTGGGGAGTTTAACTATTCACAAAAGATAATAGTTTTACTTTATGAGGAGTTTTTAAATGATTTTGGAAAAGCTAGCAATGAAGTGGATAAGACTTCTCTTAAGAATGCTGAAAAGATAGCAAAGCTTATTCCAGCTCGTAAAGCTCTTGAAAAAAAGGCTATGGAGTTTTATGTGGAGTCTAACCTTTCTTGCTCTCCCTATGAGGCAGAGAAGTTTTTGGAAATAGTTGGAGATGATTTTTCTAAGGTTAAAAATGAGATAGAAAAGGTTAAAAACTTTTTAAATGGAGAGGCTTTTAATCTTGAAAAAACTATAAATATTTTATCTGTTAGCAATGAATATAGCCTTAATAAACTTATAGAACTATTTCTTTATAAAAAGGAAAAAACTCGTCTTGTAAACTATCTACAGAGAGAAAAAAACTATATGCTATTTCTAACTATACTAGTTGAGGAGATAACTGTCCTTGCAAAGCTTAAAAATCTCCAAAAACGTGGAATAATATTTACAAATATTTCATATAATCAGTTTAAAAGTGATGTATATCCTAATATTAAAAATCTTTTTAAAAAGGATAACTATAGATTTATTGCTGAATATCCACTTTTTCTTAAGTTTAAATATCTAAATGATTTCTCTTATGATTTCTTTGATGATAAACTTTTAAGATGTCTTGATGCAGAGTATAATTTTAAAAGTGGTTTTATGGACGAAAATATAGCTGTTGAGATGCTTATTAATAATTTTTTTGAAAAATAAAAATTTTTTGCAATCTTTGAATAGGGTGTCTTGTAATTTTCCCATTTTTAGAAAATTTATCCTAAAATATTTGTATAGAAATTTTAAAGAAGGAATAATATGACAGAATTAATTAAGATTCAAGAAAGAGGTAGAGAGCAATTTGTAAACGGTAGAGAATTACATAGATTTTTAGAGGTATTAACTCCCTATAAAAAATGGTTTGATAGAATGTGTGATTATGGATTTATTGAAAATAAAGATTATTTAACGGTGGACAAAAATGTCCACGGTCAAACTGGACAAATAATGCCACAAAAAGAATCAATCATTTAATGAAAATATCTATGGTTAAGGAAATATCAATGTTACAAAGAAATGAGAAAGATAAAGAGATACATTTCTATTTTATAAAATGCAAATAGACTTGGAACTCTGATGAAATAGTGATCGCTAGGGCTTTTTTAATACAAAATAAGAAAATACTTAGATATAAAAAATAAGAGGATTAATTCTTTGAAAAGTGTCCAACTGTTTCCAAAAGTTAGACAAAAGCTATTGTTTTAATATCTGATAATATAAGAATATATAAAAAGTGTAGAGATTTTATAAAAACTTTGACTACATCATAAAATAAGTAATATTAAGTATTTATATTAATTTATATTAAAATGTAGTCAAAAAATATGTTTTTCTTTATACTAATAAAGTATGAATTAATATCTTATAATAGATTAATGTATAAATATATATGTATGTATGGAATATAAAATTTTGGCTACAAATCTAGTTTTTTAATCATAACCTACTATAATAAAGCATCTTAGAGCGTAGTCACTTTTAAAAAAAAATTGTTACACTTTGTCAACAATTTACCTTAACTATAGTAATTAATATACTTTAAAAAAGTATAATTTTGGTAACAATATTTTTAATCTCTGACTACATTTTAATTTTTATCTTTCTTCCATATAGATAATTTTATCTATACTCTTCCAAGATTTTCTTAGTTAAGTCTGGATAGTTTCCTATAACTATATCTATACCTTTTTCTATCATATCCCTTATATCTTTTTCTTCATTTACTGTATAGACATTTATCTCAATATTATGCTCTTTTAACTCTTTTACATTTTCGGCAGTCATACTTAAAAAATGAGGGTGATAACATTTTACACCTACATCTTCAGTGTATTTTCCAGCATTAATTATCCAAGTTTCAGTAAGTAACCCATATTTTAAATTAGGTGCAATATTTTTCATTCTTAGGACTGAATAATGATTAAAACTAGAAATAAGCACTCTATCCTCTAGCTTATACTCTTCAATTAATTTCCACACTTTTTCTTCAATACCAAAATATTCATTTAGCCCTGTTTTTAGCTCAATATTTGTAACTATATTTTTATCTTTTACAAGTTCAAAATACTCTCTCAAAGTTGGAATAGGATTAAATCCACATTGTCCTCTAAATTTAAAAGAGGCATCAAATTTTCTTAACTCGTCATAAGTATATGACACTACCAAACCTTTTCCATCAGTAGTACGGTCTATTGTTTCGTCGTGGATAATCACAACTTCTCCATCTTTAGTCAACTGAACATCTAGTTCTATTCCGTCTACTCCCTCTTCTACTGCTTTTCTAAAAGCTAGCATTGTATTTTCTGGATATTTTCCACTAAATCCTCTGTGAGCAAAATTTTTAGTCATCTTAACTCCTTTAATTATTCTTCAACTACATTATCTTTATATATTCTTGAATAAATATCTTGTGCTTTTGTACCTATCTCATTTAACTCATATTCCTCATCAGTACCATATTGAGCTATAAATTTTACAATAGATGTCAAAACCTCATCAATAGGCATTTCATATATCATATAAAATCCATCATCAAAATATTCCTTTAAAAATTCTTGATCCTCTTTAGATATCTTTAACATACTTCCTCCAAATATTTTTTTATACAATTTAGTTATACCCTATGTAAAGTTTTTTTTCAACTACTTTTTACATAATTTTTACATATTACTATTTTTAATTTTTTCTGTTTCCTTACTAATAAAAAAATTTACAAAGTCAAAAAATTAAGATAAAATATATATCATACTATATTTTTAGGAGAAACAGATGATAAAAAAAATTTTAGAAAAAGAAAATCTGTCGCCAGAGGATTTGCTTACACTTATTAAGATAGACAACCCTCAAGATTTACAACTTCTTTTTGATAAAGCATATGAAACAAAACTAAAATATATTGGTAATAAAGTTTATTATAGAGGGCTTATAGAATGTTCGAATATCTGCATTAAAAACTGCAAATACTGTGGTATAAGGCGTGATAATAAAAATGTAGATAGGTTCGCTCTTTCCAAAAATGATATTTTAGATATTTCTCGTTGGATATATGAAAATGGTTATGGTTCTTTAGCTCTACAATCTGGAGAGAGAACTGATAAGAAGTTTGTAGATTTTATAAAAGATACCTTAAAAGATATTCAAAAAATCTCAAATAACTCCCTTGGAATAACTCTATCCCTTGGAGAACAAACCCTTGATACCTACAAAAGATGGTTAAAAGCTGGGGCTAGTCGTTATCTTTTAAGGATAGAAACTACCAACAGAGAACTTTTTAAAAAAATCCATTTTGATGATGATTTACACTCTTTTGACAAAAGATTACAAGCTCTTAAAGATTTAAAAACAGCTGGTTATCAAGTGGGAACTGGTGTAATGATAGGACTTCCAGACCAAACCTATGAGGATTTAGTGAGTGATATTATATTCTTTAAAGAAAATGATATTGATATGATAGGAATGGGACCATATATTCTTCACGAAGAAACTCCTCTTGGGCAAAGCTCTGTTGGGAAAATCCTATCTGATGAAAAAAGATTTGAGTTAAGTCTAAAGATGATAGCCCTTTGTAGAATTTATCTAAAAGATATAAATATTGCATCTACAACAGCACTTCATGCCCTTGACCCTCTTGGTAGAGAAAAAGGGATACTTGCTGGAGCTAATGTCATTATGCCAAATGCCACATCAAAGAGCATAAAACCAAAATATCAACTTTATCGTGGAAAACCAAATCTTGAAGATGATGCTATCACTGGAAAACTTGCCCTTGAAAAAAGTCTAAAGAGTATAGGGGAAGAGGTAGTTTACTTTAAGCAAGGAAATTCTCCACATTTTTACAATAGAACAAAATAGCGAGGTGTTTAATGGAAGGATATATAAAATCAAACTTTTTAGAAAATTATAACGAAAATAGTAAAAAAGCTATACTTATAGTAAACTTTGGTACTACTCATTTTGACACTAGAGAGGAAACAATCGAAGTTTTAATAAAAGAGGTAAAAGAAAAATTTACTAACTTTGAGATTAGAGAGTGCTACACTTCAAGAATTATCTTAAAAAAATTAAGAGAAAAAAATATTTTTATAGATAATCCTGTTGAGGCTATGGAAAGATTAAAGAATGAGGGATATACTCATGTGATTATTATCTCTAGCAATGTTATAGACGGTATTGAGTATAAAGCTTTAGTTAAAAATATTGAGCATTTTAATGGAGATTTCGAAGAGTTAAGGATTGCTCCCCCTCTTCTTAATACAAATACTAGCTTTTTAAAAGTGGCTAAGGTTTTAAATGGATATTTTGGAAATCCTAGTGAAAAAGAGGCTTATCTATTTGTAGGTCACGGAACTTTAGATTCATCAGACTCAGCTTATCCTTGTATGGATTATATTTTTAAATATCTTGGTTATAGTTATTATGTGGGAACTATCGAGGGCTTTCCATCAATAGATGAGATAAAAGAGATTTTAACAAAAGATGACATCAAAAAAGTTACTCTTATTCCATTTATGATTGTAGCTGGAGAACACGCTAAAAATGATATTGCTAACGACTGGAAAGAGGAGCTTGAAAGTTCTAGCTTTGAGGTAAAATTAAATCTTACAAGCCTTGGAGCTATAAAAGAGATAAGAGATATATTCGTAGAAAATGGAGAGCTTTTACTAAACTATAAAAAAGAAGATATTCTAGAGAAAAAACTATTTTATAGCAGATAAAAAATAAGAGGCTGTTGCATTTTTTGTAATCTATATTAATTTTTAATCTTATATTTCTTAAATTTGCAACAGCCCCAATTTTATTATAAAACTTCTAATCTTTTAGCCACTTCAATATATGCTTCTTCTATATTTCCCATATCTCTTCTAAATCTATCCTTATCTAATTTTTCTCCTGTTCTTTTATCCCAAAATCTACAAGTATCAGGAGTGATTTCATCAGCAAGAATTATTTCACCGTTACAGTTTCTTCCAAATTCAATTTTAAAATCAATAAGATTAATACCTATTTCATCAAATATTTTTATAAGTAGTTGATTTATTTTTCTAGCCATAGAATAAATTATTTCTAATTCTTCTTTTTTTATTCCTAGAGCATAAGCGTGATAATCATTTATTAATGGATCTCCTAGCTCATCATTTTTATATCCAATTTCAAATATTGTTTCTGGAGGTATTGTACCCTCTTCTATTCCTAACCTTTTTGACATTGAACCTGCAATTACATTTCTTACAGTTACTTCCAATGGAAATATTTTTACTTTCTCACAAAGTTGTTCTCTATCATTAAGAACCTCTACAAAATGTGTTTTTATTCCCTTTTCTCCAAGAATTTTAAATATTTTTGCAGTTATTTTATTGTTAATCACTCCCTTATTTAGGATAGTTCCTTTTTTAACTCCATTTCCTGCAGTAGCATCATCTTTAAAATAAATTATAACAAGATTTTCATTATCAGTACCATACACCCGTTTAGCTTTTCCTTCATAAATAAACTCTCTTTTTTCCATTTCTTTCTCCTGTATATATAAAGTTAATAAATAATTAAAAAAGCATCTTAGTTTTAATATGCTAAAATTTTTTATGGAGTGATTATAGCATACTTTTTTTTATTTACCAATATTTTTTTTAATTTTTTATTTTTACTCATATAATTCATAAAAAAATAAAAAATTTTAGTGATTATTTTTTGTAAAATAAAATTTATTTTTGTATATAAAGAATAAATTAAGAAATTAAACCTATAAAAAATAAATTTTTAAAAAAAATATTGTATAAAAAAAAAAATGGGAATATACTTCCTCCATAAAAAAATAAAACTTAAAAAAATAAAAAGTTTTTTTATAAAA
>George_p2__coassemble_2627_pt1 | contig 8800 bp, 10 predicted proteins | sample George_p2__metabat2_low_PE_028 | metagenome-assembled genome bin George_p2 | reverse complement strand
AATCAAAACTGGTTCAACTTCAAGAACTGACAGAATGGCTAAATACAACCAATTATTAAGAATTGAAGAAGAATTAGGAGATATGGCTCAATACAACGGATTAGATGTATTCTACAATATCTGCAAATAGTTAATAAAAATTTTCCCCTGAGATTTTTCAGGGGATTTTTCTATTTAAAAAAAGTTGTTTTATTGAGAGGAAGTCTTTCTTGAGAGTATCTATCAGAAGAAGGAGTTTTTTCATCTGAGTATCCTAAAGCCAAAATACTAATTACCTCTAGGTTATTAGGAATATTAAGAATAGTTTTTATTTGTGAAGGGTCAAAGAAACATATCCAAACACTCTTTATTCCTAAAGAATGAGCCTCTGACATCATATAAGTAGTAACGATAGATGTATCAATATCCAGTGTATTTTTTTTATCGAAAGGTCTAGTCCAAACACTATTTTTATCTCCACAAATAACTAAAGCAAGGGGAGCATTATAAATATTTGCAACAGAACTTAATTTTTCTAAAGAATTTTTTTCATTTAAAACTAAAATTCTTTGAGGTTGCATATTACAAGCTGTTGGAGCTATTTTTCCACATTCTAAAATTTTTATAATCTTTTCTTTTTCGATTTCTTTTTCTGAAAAATTTCTACAAGAGTATCTGTTTTTAATTAAATTAAAAAAATCCATTTTATCACCTTATTTAATATAAATTATAGTGAAATTGCAATTCCATTTTTGTTATGCTATAATTTTATCATAAAATTTCTTTTTGTAAAGAATGCACTTTTTTGTATTATAGTATCAAAAAAGATACTATGAAAGGGGAGAAATTGAAGCATAAAATATATAATTGTCCAATAGAAGCCACATTGGAGTTTATAGGTGGAAAATATAAAACTATTATTTTATGGCATTTGGTGGATAAAGTTTTGAGGTATAGTGAACTTAGAAAGTTAATACCACAAGCAACTCCTAAAATGTTGACACAGCAGTTAAGGGAATTAGAGGAAAATGGTTTAATAAAAAGAGTGATATATCCTGTAGTACCTCCAAAAGTAGAGTACTCATTGACAGAATATGGAAAAACTTTAATTCCTGTATTAGATGTGATGAAACAATGGGGAAAAAATTGTATTGAAAAAAATAATGTTACATCAAAGTGTATGAATAAATAATAATAGTAAAGATACTAAAAATGAAATTTTTATTTCAAGATTAGTATCTTTATTTATGAATTTTATTTACCAAAAAATTCAGACCAAGTTTCAGCTTTAAAACCAACTAAAACTCCATTTTCTCCTACAACTAAAGGTCTTTTAACAAGCATTCCATTAGTAGCAAGTAGATTTACCATTTCATCATCACTCATAGTGGCAAGTTTATCTTTTAGATTCATCTCTCTATAAAGCATACCACTTGTATTGAAGAATTTTTTTGTAGGAAGACCACTTAATTTTATAAAAGTTTTTAATTCTTCAGCAGTTGGATTTTCTTCAACTATATGTCTGCTTGTAAATTCTATATTATTTTCTTCTAACCATTTTCTTGCTTTTATACAAGTAGTACATTTAGGATAATTTAAAAATAAAATTGACATATCATTTCTCCTTTCTTGATATAAGATAACATAATTATATCTTATATTTATGTTTTTGTATATAGGAGTTATGGTAATAAAATATTGAAAAAATGTTAAAAAAAGAGAGAAAAATATGAAATAAATGGAAAATAAAAGAAAAAAGCTATTGATTGGTAAAAATTAGTGTGATATACTTAATATAGATTAGTTTAGATTATTGTATTGAAATAATAGATAGAAAGCACATAAAACTTGAGGAGGCTCGGCAATGGGGAAAGTTCTAGTAATTACTTCTGGTAAAGGAGGAGTAGGGAAAACAACAACAACAGCGAATATTGGGACAGGATTAGCATTAGAAGGAAAAAGTGTGCTTCTTATAGATACAGATATAGGACTTAGAAATCTTGATGTAGTAATGGGATTAGAGAATAGAATAGTTTATGATTTAGTTGATTTAATAGAGGGACGTTGTAAAATAAAACAAGCTCTTATAAGAGATAAAAGAAATAAAAATTTATCTTTAATACCAGCTGCTCAAACTAGAGATAAAAATGATGTTACACCAGAGCAAATGAAAGAGCTTATAGATGCAATAAGAGGGGATTTTGATTATATTATAATTGATTGTCCAGCTGGAATAGAACAAGGATTTAGAAATGCCATAGTAGCTGCTGACGAAGCTTTAGTCGTAGTTACTCCTGAAGTATCAGCAGTAAGAGATGCTGATAGAATAATAGGACTATTAGAAGCTAATGAAATAAATGAAATAAAATTAGTTGTAAATAGAATGAGAATGGAAATGGTAAAAGAAGGAAATATGATGAGTGTTCAAGATATAGTTGATATTTTGGCTAAAGATGTTTTAGGGGTTGTGCCAGATGATGAAAGCATAGTGATATCAACTAACAAAGGAGAGCCTCTAATATTTAAAGGAAATTCTTTGGCAAGTAAAGCTTATAGAAATATGATTCAAAGAATTTTAGGAAAAGAAGTTCCGTTCTTAAAACTTGATGTAAAAAAAGGATTTTTTAAAAGAATTTTTGGATAAAAAAACTCTTGAAAATAAAGAAAAAATTAAAAAAACTTTGTAGTTAATAAAAAAAATATTGACAAAAACTGATGGATATGGTATCATAACATCTGTCAGTGGATGCCGCTTTAGCTCATCTGGTAGAGCAACTGACTTGTAATCAGTAGGTGACTGGTTCGATTCCGGTAAGCGGCACCATTTATATGCCCCGTTCGTTCAACGGTTAGGACATCAGATTTTCACTCTGGAAACAGGGGTTCGATTCCCCTACGGGGTACCAATTTAATAATAAGTAATGGTGAGGTTCCCGAGTGGCCAAAGGGAGCAGACTGTAAATCTGCCAGCTACGCTTTCGATGGTTCGAATCCATCTCTCACCACCACTTGGTCGCATAGCTCAGTTGGGAGAGCACCTGCCTTACAAGCAGGGGGTCACAGGTTCAAGTCCTGTTGTGACCACCATTAAATGGGGGTGTAGCTCAGTTGGTTAGAGCACTAGCCTGTCACGTTAGGGGTCGCGAGTTCGAGTCTCGTCACTCCCGCCATTTTTAGAAGATATGAGATGCTTTGCATCTCTTTTTTTTTACTAGTAAAAAAGCAAAAATTATGTTAGAATAAATAGTAAATTAAAAGAGGGGGAGTTAAGTTGGAAAGAATCAGCGATGTCCTAAGAGAAAGAGGACAGTTAAAACAATTTACAGATTATAGATATTGTACTCCTATTTTTTATATATAGATTAAAAACATTTGAATTTAGGAGGAAGAAAAAATGAATAACGTTTATGACGTGCTAAAAGAACGTGGATATTTAAAACAATTTACAGATGAAGAGGCTATAAAAAAAATATTAGGAGAAGAAAAAGTAACTTTCTATATAGGATTTGACCCAACAGCAGATAGTTTACATGTAGGACACTTTATTGCAATGATGTTTATGGCTCATATGCAAAAATTTGGACACAGACCAATCGCTTTAGTTGGTGGTGGAACTGCAATGATCGGTGACCCAAGTGGTAGAACTGATATGAGAAAAATGATGACTAAAGAAACAATAGCTCACAATGTTGCTTGTATCAAAAAACAAATGGAAAAATTTATTGACTTCTCAGAAGGAAAAGCAATCCTAGCAAATAACGCTGACTGGCTTTTAGGACTTAATTATATAGATTTTATAAGAGATATTGGTTCTTTATTCTCTGTTAATAGAATGCTTGCAGCAGAATGTTTTAAATCAAGAATGGAAAATGGAGGACTTTCTTTCTTAGAATTTAACTATATGCTTATGCAAGGGTATGACTTCTATGTATTAAATGAAAAATATAATTGTAAAATGGAACTTGGTGGAGATGACCAATGGTCTAATATAATAGCTGGTATAAATATAGTTAGAAAGAAAAAACAACAAGAAACATATGGAATGACTTGTACTTTACTTACAAACAGTGAAGGAAAGAAAATGGGAAAAACAGCTAAAGGAGCATTATGGTTAGATCCAGCTAAAACAACTCCATATGAATTCTATCAATATTGGAGAAATATAGATGACGCTGATGTTGAAAAATGCCTATCACTTTTAACATTTATTCCAATGGACGAAGTAAGAAGATTAGCTTCACTAAAAGATGCTGAAATAAATAAAGCTAAAGTTGTATTAGCTTATGAAATAACTAAGATGATTCATGGTGAAGAGGAAGCTACAAAAGCTAAAGCAGCAGCTGAAGCTCTATTCGGTGCAGGAAATAACATGGATAATGTACCAACAAAGGAGATTTCAAGAGAAAATTTAGGTGTAGAATTAACAGAATTTTTATCAGTTAATAAAGTTCTAAAAAATAAAAGTGAAGGAAGAAGACTTATAGAACAAAATGGTATGTCTGTAAATGATGAAAAAATATCTGATGTAAAATATGCTATTACTGAGGAAGTTTTTGGAGAAAAAGACTACATAATGGTAAAAATGGGTAAAAAAAGATTTTTAAAAATAGTTTTAAAATAATTGGTTGGTGATGATTTGATATTTTTGAGAGGAACTGTGGAAGAGGATATAGAGAGTATATATAAAAATATACATGCTCATTATATAGAAAAATATTATCCCGGACAAGAGAAGGAGCAATGGGAAAATCATAAGAGATGGTATAAGTTTCTTATAAAGTCTCCTGCTTATGCTCTGTATACAGTTACTAATGATAAAAATGAATTTTTAGGTTATGTTAAATTTGAGTTAGATGAAGAGTTTGCTGTGATAAATATTTTTTTAGCTGAAAAAATGAGAGGTAAAAAAATAAGCTCAGATATAATAAGACTTAGCATAGAGGAATTTATTTTTGATAAATCAGAAATATCAGTGATATTTGCTTATATCTTAGAAGAAAATATAGCTTCGATAAAAGCGTTTAAAAAAGTGGGATTTGTCTTTGATTCTTTAGAAGAATACAAAGGGTTAGAACATATGCTTTTTATAAAAACTTTGGAATAGACGGGTAATACCGTCTATTTTTCAAAAATAAAGGAGAAAATATGACGAAAAAAGAAAGAGTAAAATTTGTTTTGGAAAAATTAGAAGAAAAATTTGGAAAACCAAAATGTGCTTTAAATTATGATACTCCTTTTGAACTTTTGGTAGCAGTAATTCTTTCAGCTCAATGTACAGATAAAAGAGTAAATATTGTAACTGAAGCTATGTTTAAAGAGTACAATACTCCAGAACAATTTGCTACTATGGATATAGAAAAAATAGAGGAACTTATAAAAAGTACAGGATTTTATAGAAATAAAGCTAAAAATATTCAAAAAGCTAGCCAACAATTGTTGGAAAAATATAATGGAGAATTACCTCAAGAGATGGATAAACTTCTTGAGCTTGGTGGAGTAGGAAGAAAAACTGCTAATGTTGTAAGAGGAGAGGTTTGGGGATTAGCAGATGGAATTACAGTTGATACCCACGTAAAAAGAATAACTAATCTTTTGGGACTTACGGAGGAACAAGACCCTGTTAAAATTGAGAGAGATTTAATGAAGATAGTTCCTAAAAAAAGTTGGATAGATTTTTCTCACTATATCATACTACAAGGTCGTGATAAATGTATTGCAAGACGTCCAAAATGTGATGAATGTGAGATAAAAGAAGCTTGTAAATATTACGAAAAAAAATTAAAAAAATAGCAATAATAATTCTTGACAAAAGAGATAAAGAAATGGTATAAATATATGTAGGATAGGAAAGAGTCTAGTGACATATAGGAGATGAAAATAATGAAAATATATTTAGATAATAATGCAACAACTAGATTAGACGATGAAGTATTTGAAAGTATGATACCTTTCTTTAAAGAAGAATATGGAAATGCTTTCAGTTTACATTTATTTGGACAAGAAACAGGAAAAGCAGTTGCTGAAGCAAGAAAAAAAGTTGCTGATGTAGTAGGTGCTCTACCTGAGGAAATAATATTTACAGGTTCTGGAACAGAATCAGACAATATAGCTGTAAGAGGAATCGCAAGAGCTTATAAAAATAGAGGAAAACATATAATAGTTAGTGCTATTGAACACCCTGGAATAAGAAATACTTGTAAAGATCTAGAAAGCGAAGGATTTGAAGTAACAGTTATCGGAGTAAATGAAAATGGTGTTGTAAATCCAGAAGATATAAGAAAAGCTATAAAAGATGATACTATTCTTATAACTGTAATGTACGCTAATAATGAAACAGGAGCTATCCAACCAATAGCAGAAATTGGAAAAATAGCAAAAGAAAATAAAGTATTATTCCACGTTGATGCTGTACAAGCTATGGGAAAATATGATATAAAACCTAAGGAATTAGGAATAGATACTTTAGCTTTCACAGCTCATAAATTCTATGGACCTAAAGGAATAGGAGCTTTATATATAAGAAATGGAGTTAGAATAGGAAAAGTTATAACAGGTGGAGACCAAGAGAAAAAATTAAGACCTGGAACAACAAATACTCCATTAATCGTAGGACTAGCTAACGCATTAGAAAAACAATTTAATAACAGAGAAGAAGAAAATGAAAGAATATCAAAATTAAGAGATTATTTTGAAGAAGAACTTTTAAAAAGACTTCCAGAAATAGTAGTAAATGCTAAAAATACAGAGAGACTAGCTGGAACTTCAAGTGTAACATTCAAATATGTAGAGGGAGAATCAATCCTTTTAATGCTTAGCTTAAAAGGAATAGCAGTTAGTTCTGGTTCAGCTTGTTCTTCAAATGATTTACAAGCATCTCACGTTTTAGTGGCTATGGGAATTCCTGAAGAGTTTGCTCATGGAACTATAAGATTTAGTTTAGGAAAATACAATACTGAAGAAGAAATTGATTATACAATAGATACAGTGGTAGAAGTTATAGAAAAATTAAGATCTTTATCACCACTTTGGAATGAATTTGTAAATAAAAAATAGTAGACAAAAAGGAGAAAAATATGCAATATACAGAAAAAGTAATGGAACATTTCACTAATCCAAAACACGTTGGAGTTATGGAAAATCCTGATGGATATGGAAAAATCGGAAACCCATCTTGTGGAGATATAATGGAAATATTCTTAAGAATAGAAAATGATATAATCACAGATGTAAAATTTAGAACTTTTGGTTGTGCTTCTGCAATCGCATCATCATCTGTTTCTACAGAAATGGTTTTAGGAAAATCAATAGAAGAAGCTTTAAAATTAACAAATAAAGCAGTTGTTGAAGAATTAGGTGGATTACCTCCTCAAAAAATGCATTGTTCAGTACTAGCTGAAGAAGCTATAAAAGCTGCTATTGAAGATTACTTATCTAAAAAAAATAAATAATTTTGATACTAAAGGGTGGGAATATTAATCTCACCTTTTTTTTATTTGAAAAAAATGTTATAATCTACTGGAGATTTTAAAATTTGGAGGATAAATTTTGAAAAAAATATTATTATTGATGTTGATAATTGCTACTAACTTATTTGGAAATGTAGAAAATAAAAATTATAAATCATATATTCTGGCAACAGATGAGGGAAAAATAGTATCTGAAGAAAATTCAAGGGTTTTGTATCCACTAGCTTCTGTAACTAAAATGATGACCCTTATGGTTGTTTATGATGCTATTGATTCTGGAGAGATATCTAAAAAAGATAGAGTTGTTATAGATAGTGAAACAGCAAAAGTAGGTGGTAGTAAAATTTGGATGGGAGTTGGACAGAAAATATCAGTAGATGATTTGATAAAGGCTACTGCTGTTCATTCAGCCAATAATGCTGCCTATGCTCTAGCTAAATATGTTGGAAAGGGAAGTGCAGATTCTTTTGTTAAGAGAATGAGAGCTAAAGCTAAAGAGCTTGGAATAGAAAATGAAGTTAAATTTTATACTCCCTCAGGACTTCCAAGTGATATGACTGGAAAAAAAATGGATGTGGGTAGTGCTTATGGAATATATAAAATATCAGTAGAGGTTTTAGAAAATCCAAAATACAATGAATATATAAATGTTGCTTCTAAAAAATCAGTAAAAATTTATTCAGGAAAAACAAGACTTTTAAATAGAAATAAAATTCTAGGAAAAGAGGGAATATTTGGAATAAAAACAGGTCATCATAGTGAAGCGGGTTATAATATGGCTGTAGCTTCTAAAAAAAATAATATAGAACTAATCTATGTTATTTTAGGTGGTAAAAATGAGAGTATTAGAGATAAAAAGATTTTAGAGGATATAGGAAAATTTTATGATGAGAATAAGAGAGCTTTTTTCTTAAGAAAAGATAGTCCTGTAGATAATATTATTTTAGAAAATGCTACAATGAAAAATTTAGAAATATATCCAGATGAAAGTTTTATAAAAATAGTTGGTAAAAATACAAAGGTTGAATTTATAGTTGAATATGATGAAATAAAACTTCCTTTAGAAAAAGGAAATGAAATAGGAAAATATACTCTTTTATTAGATGGTAAAATAGAAAAAGAGGGAAAATTGATTATAAAAGAAAAGATTTTAAGAAAAAATTCTAAATTTTCTGAATTTTCTTTATAATAAAAACCATTAGAAATAAAAGAAATTTAGAAAAAAGTTTAAAAAAATAAAAAAAGTTATTGACACAATACGAAAAAAATGATAAGATAATACCTGTCCACAAGAGGACAGAAACGAAGGACATTAACAACAGAATAGAGAAATATGACAAGCAAACAACCTTATT
>George_p2__coassemble_2366_pt1 | contig 9805 bp, 9 predicted proteins | sample George_p2__metabat2_low_PE_028 | metagenome-assembled genome bin George_p2 | reverse complement strand
CCTCATTAATAATATGATATAATATATATGTACCGTATAGATTAATTTTTTTTATATTTATTTTTCTTTTTCAAAGGTCGTGATTGCTTTTCACGACTTTTTATTTTTAGTAAAAATTAGTACTTTGCTCCCTATACCCTTTTTTAAAAGGTTTTGATTTTTCAATGTTAATTTATACCTTTTGATCTTTCAAAGTCCTTTAAAATGAATTTTATCAACATTCTTTAATATATCCTTTGCTTTCCTGTGTAGCCTGTGAATGTGTGTAAGTGCTAAATTTAATCTTGATGATATTTGATACCAATTTTCCCCCAATACATACCTACATATTAAAAGTAATCTTATATCATTGCTTAAAAATTTGCTTAGCTTGTCAATCTTGAGGTATAAGAAAGCCTGTTTTAATTTTAGATCCTGGATATGTTCCGTCAATCTCTCTTCTAGTTCTTCATTATGAATAATATCATTTAATAATTTGTTTCCGTCTTGGATCTGTCCCCCTTGTAACTTTTCTTTTGAATAATCGATCGCTTTTATATTTCCAAGTTCTTTCTTTTTCCTTAGAATATTATAATATAATTTTTCTATTGCTTGTCGTTTTTGATATATTTCTTCCAACTCATCTATCAACATATTAAAGCCCCCAATATCAGTTTATTGTATACAGTATTATTATATCATTATTTAGGGTTTAAGTAGAGCTTTTTATAAATACCGATTTTTACCGACAAGAATTCTAACTTATTTTTTAATTTTGTTAGTAACTTATTCCGATATTTGCTGTTCTTTTTTAGGGAGTTAGAAAAGTTAGAAATGTTTCCTCTTTTTAGGGCTGCCGAAAGTGCCGAATACTTTCCCTCTTTTTAGGGACTCAAAAAACTCAAGATACTTTTTATTTTTTATGTCTAGTTTTGCCAAGTAATTTTATTTTTAAACGCTAAGTTGTCAACAAAAAGCAACATACCCACATTTACCAACATTTTTGACTAGTAGTTTTATTTTTTAATAATACTTTTTGTTTTATTTTTGTCATATGCTTTTTTAAATGTTAAGTTTTGTAAGGTTGTAAATATAATATAAGGCTGTGGAGTATCTCTCGCCCTCTCTTCTCTCCTCAATGATAATTTATACCTTTTAACCTCTTACAAGCTGTCAAAATTGATTTTGTGAGGGTGTTTTTTTCTCTCCCTGGTTGATTTATTCAAATTTTATTTTTTTCTAACTTACTAACATATTTTTATCAATTAGAATGTTAGAAGAGGGAAAATTTTATTTTTTATATTGGTTAGGTGTTCCAACTTCCAAAAAATAAAAAAAGGTCGCTTTTTAGCAACCTAGAATTGAGATATATTTTGTTTTTACTCCAACGACAATTTATAAAAGATAACGTGTAGGAAACAAATTTATATTTTTATTTTTTTAATTTCATTAAAATATTGATATTATTTTTTTTATTGTTTTTATTTAAAAAAAGTTTAATTTTTTCTGAAAGCAATATAATCTGTAAGTTCTATCAACATTTTTCCTTTTTCTTCGGAGAAGTTTTCTTTGATAATATTTTTAGCTTCATCAACAATCTCTTGTAAAAGTTTTTTACTTTCATCAAGTCCTATAAGTGATGGATAAGTAGATTTATTAAGCTCTGCATCACTTCCAATAGGTTTACCTAAAGTTTCAAAATCTCCTTCAATGTCTAATATATCATCTTTTATTTGGAATGCAAGACCGATTAAGTCAGCAAATTTTTCTAATTTTTCTCTTATATCTTTTGAAGTATCAGAGATAACACAACTGATTTCGATAGGAAGTCTTAAAAGTTTACCAGTTTTATTTTTATGGATATATTTTAAAGTTTCCATATCGATTTTTTTATTTTCACTTTCAATATCTATCATCTGACCACCAATCATACCGTTAATACCAGCATAACTAGAAGTTAGTCTCACTATTTCAACTATTTTTTCAGGAGAAAGTAGGTTTAGATTTTTTTCAGTTAATATATAGAAAGCGTGAGTAAGTAGGGCATCTCCTATTAATATCCCCTCTGCCTCTCCAAATTTTTTGTGAGTAGTAAGTTTACCACGTCTATAATCATCATTGTCAAGAGCTGGCAAATCGTCGTGAACCAGTGAATAAGAGTGTATCATCTCTAGAGCCGCAGCTGACGGTACACCTAATTTTTCATCTTTGTCAAATAGATCCAAAATCATCAAAAGTAAAATAGGTCTTATTCTCTTACCACCATTTAAAACAGCATATTTCATTCCCTCAGCAATCTGAGTAGGATAAGTTAATTCATTTAAAAATAGATTGATACTGTCTTCAACAAAAACTTTCTTTTCACTTAAAAAATTCTTAAGCATTTTCTTTCACCTCGAACTCTTCTATTTGTATTTCATCATTGCTGTCTTTTATAACTTTTAAAAGTTTACCCTCAGCACTGTCGATAATATCTTTTGCAGTTTTTATATACTTCATAGCTTTTTCGTATTCTTTTATTGATTCATCAAGAGTTAGACTTTCATTTTCTAACTTTGATATAATCTCGTCGATATTTTCTAAAGCCTTTTCAAATGAAATAGATTTTCCCATAAAAATCCCCCTAATCATATATTAAAATCATAGATTTTTATCTATCATTTTTATTTTAACAAAAAAAAACAGTTTCATCAATAAAATAAAAAAAATTTTTACTTTATACAGAACTTTTGTTATAATATATTGTAGGATAGATAAAATAAAGGATAGAGGCAGTTTAGATAATGAAGAAAGAGGCAAAAATAAAAATAGCACTATTAATATTGAACTTGGTACTTTTGGTTGCAAGTATTGTGAAGACAAATCACCTTTTTATAATGATGTTTTCTGTAAGCTTAGTTTATCTTTTTTGGTTGTTTAGAAGAACAAAGATTATAGGTAGAAAGAAAAACTTTGTAGTAAAAGCCACTATGAGTACAAATATAGTTCTTTTTTTAATAATGATTTTATTTATAAGACTTTATAAAGTACAAGTTGTTGACAATGAAAAATACAATAATCTTATAAAAAGACAGATAGAAAAAGTTTATACTTTTAGAGGGAAGAGAGGAAGTATCTACGACAGACAAGGAAGAGAGATAGCTTATGACATTCACGTCTATGATATTATAATCGACCCTTATATGCTTAGCCAAACTAAAAAAACTAAAGAGATAATAAACGAACTTTTTGAAACTTTATCTATTAATAAAAATGAAAATAAATTTGTAGATGAGTTGGAAAAAGACGCTAAGAATAAAAGAAGATATAAACTTCTTGGGGTAGAATTAACTAATGATGAAAAAGTAAAAGTTGATGATATAAGAAAAAAATATTCTCTTAGAAATAACGAAATTATCTTAAAAGAGGATACAAAAAGAATCTATCCTCGTGGTGAGATATATCAAAATATAGTTGGAATTATGGGATATGAACAAGAATCATCAGAGTTTGTGGGAGTAAACGGAATAGAAAAACAATATGAAGATTACCTAAAAGGAAAAATTCTTAAAAAAAGAGTATCTTCTGTAAAAAGTAGAAACTTTGCTCTTCCTACAGCCAAAGAAGATTTTGATATTTCATCAGACGGAAAAGATGTATATCTAACTTTAGAAGAGGATTTACAATATATCTTAAACGACGAGATAAAAAAACAATTTGATGAAACAGACTCAGAAGAGGCTTATGGTATAATAGTTAATCCAAACTCTGGAGAAGTATTAGCTATTGCCACTTTTAAGAAAAATAAAAAAGTTGTAAGAAATCCAATATTCCAAAATCAATTAGAGCCGGGGTCAATATTTAAGCCAATAGTTGTAGCTGGTGCATTGGAAGATGGATATATCAATGAAGATTCAACATTTGATGTAAAAAATGGTAGAATTACAAAACATAGACACACTATAAAAGAGGCATCTTGGTCAGTAAAAGGTGTAATGTCAGTAAAAGATATATTGGCAAAATCTAGTAACGTAGGAATGGTTCTTATAAGTGATGAGTTTGAAGACAACGTTATGTCTGGATACTTAAAGAAATTTGGTTTCTATGACAAAACAGAGATTGATTTTCCTTATGAAAAAGTTCCTTATCATACTCCAAGTAGAAAATGGGACGGTCTTAAGAAAAACACAATCGCCTTTGGTCAAGGGATAGTTGTAACACCAATACAAATGGTAATGGCATTTTCATCTCTTGTAAATGGTGGAGTTTTATACAAACCATACTTAATGGAAAAAATAGTTGATTCGAGCAACGGAACAGTTATAAAAAGAAATACTCCGAAAGTTGTTAGACATACAATTAGCAAAGAGACATCTGAAAAGATGAAAGATATGTTAGAACAAGTTGTTGTGAGCGGTGGAGGAGCTAGAGCAAAAGTTTCTGGATATAGAATTGGTGGAAAAACTGGTACTGCACAGATAAGTGCTGGTAGAGGTGGATATTTAAAAGATGATTACCTAACATCTTTTATCGGTTGTTTCCCAGCTGATAATCCTAAATATGTTGGACTTATAATGTTTTATAAACCAAGAAATGTCGAAAGAAAACTTGGAGGACTTATAGCGGCTCCAGTATTTTCAAATGTTATAAAAAGACTTACAATAACAAGGGAGATTGTAGCTGACGACATTTCAAAAATAAAAATCACTGAAAGTGAAATAGAAAATATAAATCTAAAAACAACAAAAACTAAAATATATATTATGCCTGATATAAAAGGAAAAACTATGAGAGAGGTTGTAGATATATTTAGTGGAAATCAAGTTAAACTTAATATAAAAGGAACTGGTAAGGTAAAAGAGTTTTATCCTAAACCGGGAACAGAACTTTTGGAAGTAAATGAGATAAAAATCATATTAGAATAAATTTGGAGGGTGAAAGATGAAGTATTATAAACTATTTGTAGACGGCACAAATTCATTTTTCACTTACTCTGATGAAAAAGAGCAGTTTAATATTGGAGATAGGGTAGCTGTAAACTTTAGAAATAGAGAAAGAGGTGCTTTAGTAATCGAAGAGGATAAAAGTGAGAGTTTTGATTTTAAAGTCTTAGGAATTAAAAGAAAACTAGAAAACGAAATATCACTTTCCCCTAAGTATATAGAGCTTTTATTATGGATAAGTAGGTATTATCTATGTAACTTCTCAACAGTTTTATCAGCTGCACTGCCAAAAGAACTTAAGATAAAATATAGTGAATTTTATAGTTTAAACCTTAGTGATAAAGAATATGATGAAAATCTTGATTATTTTTTTGATAAACTAGGGGTTACAAAACAAACTCTTAGAAAAACTTTTGAGCTTACAGAGATAAAAGACTTTATAGATAGTAAAATTCTTACAGAGATAAAAGATAAAAAATATATTTTAGATTTTGCAAGATACGAGATACTAGAAGACAGAGAAAAATATCAAGATATTTATAATTATTTTATAAAAAGAAATAGATTTAATAAAAAGAGTGTTGATGAAAAGTTTGAAAAAAAAGTTATAGATAGACTTTTAGAAAATAAAAAACTAATCTACGAAAAGAAAATATCTGAAAGAGAGTTTGAGGAACTAGAGGAGATAAAAAAAATAACCTCTAAAGATGTAGAACTAACTGAAAAACAAAAAGAGGTAGTTGAAAATATAGAAAACTTGGATAAAAAATATTTTCTTATCCGTGGTATAACTGGAAGTGGAAAGACAGAGGTCTATATAAAACTTATAAAAGACGCTTTAAAAGAGAAAAAGGGAAGTATATTTTTAGTACCAGAGATTTCTCTTACACCACAGATGAAAGATAGATTTGCAAGGGAGTTTGGAGAGGAAGTAGCTGTTCTTCACAGTAATATCTCCGATAAAGATAAGCAGAGAGAGTGGCTTAGCATAATAAATGGAGAAAAAAAAGTTGTCCTTGGAGCGAGGTCAGCTATATTTGCTCCAGTGAAAAACTTAGCCTATATAATTATAGACGAGGAACACGAAAACAGTTACAAGCAAGATACAAACCCTCGTTACAATGCAAAGTATGTGGCTATTAAAAAAGCTATTCTTGAAAATTGTAAAGTTATCCTTGGATCAGCTACTCCAGATGTAGAGAGTTATTATTTAGCCAAGAAAAATCAATTTCATTTAGAAGTTTTAGATAAAAGATATAATGATGCAAAACTTCCAGAGATTAAACTTGTGGATATGAAAGAGGAAGAAAATAGTTTCTTTAGTCGTGAACTTTTAAAATCTATAAGAGAGACCCTCTTAAGAGGTGAACAAGTAATACTTCTTCTAAATAGAAAAGGTTATTCTACAATGATTCAATGCAAAGATTGTGGACATATAGAGGAGTGTGAACATTGCTCTATAAAACTAAGTTACTACGAAAGTACAAAAAGATTAAAATGTAATTATTGTGGCAGAGAGAAACGGTTTTTAGGTAAATGCTCTAAATGTGGTAGCACTAACTTATATTTTGGTGGAAAAGGTACGGAGCAGATAGAGGAAAAACTAAGAGAATATTTTAATGTCCCAATAGTAAGGGTTGATTCTGAAACAGCTAGACAAAAAGATTTCTATGAAAAAACATATTTTGACTTTTTAAATAAAAAATATGATATAATGATAGGGACACAGATGATAGCAAAGGGGTTGCACTTCCCAAATGTAACTTTGGTAGGGGTAATCAATGGAGATTTGATTTTAAGTTTTCCAGACTTTAGAGCCTCAGAAAAGACATTCCAACTGATAACTCAAGTGGCAGGTCGTGCAGGTAGAGGGGATAAAAGTGGTAAGGTTATAATTCAAACCTATCAACCTGAAAACTATGTTATGGAAAATATTAAAAATAGTGATTATGATAAATTTTATGAAAAAGAGATAGGAATGAGGGATATTTTGGAATATCCACCATTTTCTAAAACTATAAATATAGGATTTTCTCACACTGATGAAAAGATACTAGAAGAGGTTTCAAATGAGTTTTTTCATCTTATAAAGAGAGATTATGTAATGGTTTTTGTGCCAAATAAAAGTCTTGTATATAAAGTAAAAGATAGATATAGAAAAAATATCTTTATAAAAGGTGAAAAATCAAAAATAAATTATTTTAAGAAAGAGTTATTAAATGTATTAGAAAAATTTGATAGCAGAGGGTGTCGGATAGTAATTGATGTAGACCCAATCAATTTAATATAGAAAAATAAAAAATATTTAGAAATAAAAAAGGTGGTAAGAGATGTTATACGAAATAAGAACTTATGGTGAACAATGTCTTAAAGACAAAAGTGAAAATGTCACTGAAATAACCCAAGAGATAAAAACTTTATTAGATGATATGGTTGAGACTATGCACGAGGCAACAGGAGTTGGACTTGCTGGACCACAAGTAGGAGTTAATAAAAGACTTTTTGTTATAGATATTGGAGACGGAGTTGTTAGAAAAATAATAAATCCTGAGATATTAGAGATGTCAGAGGCTTGTATTGAAAGTGATGAAGGGTGTCTAAGTGTACCGGGGATTTATAAAAAAGTAAGAAGAGCCCAAAAAATAAAAGTTAGATATACTACAGTTGAGGGAGAAATAGTTGAAGAAGAGATGAAAGATTTCTTAGCAAAGGCTTTCCAACACGAGTATGACCATTTAGACGGAACTTTATTTATAGAAAGAATTTCTCCAGTGGCTAAAAAAATGATAGCTAAAAAATTACAACTTATAAAAAAAGAAACTGAAAAAAAATTAAAAAAATAAGTTGGTGAAACTAGATGAACTTAAAAAGAGTAGGATTAGTTCTAATTGTACTATCAATAGTAGTGGGAGTAACACCGAGAATATATGAAAGTTTTGTAAAAATCCAAAAGTTAACTTCTGAATTAAATCTCTTAAAACATAGAAAGCAAGAGTTAAACGACGAGATAAGAAGATATAAAATAAACACTGACCGTTTAAAAGATGATTTCTATAAAGAAAAGGAAGTAAGAGAAAAACTTAAAATGGTTAAACCGGGAGAACATATTTATAAAGTATTGGTTAAGTAATAAAATTTAATATACAAAGTAAGTATAGGAGGACAAATGAAAAAGGAAATAGCATTAGATTTTGCAAGAGTAACTGAAGCAGCAGCATTAGCAGCTCAAAAATGGGTAGGAAGAGGAGATAAAAACCTAGCTGATAACGCAGCAGTAGAAGCTATGAGAAACGTTCTAAACAGAATGAAAATAGACGGAGAGATAGTTATTGGAGAGGGAGAGATTGACGAAGCTCCAATGTTATATATCGGTGAAAAATTAGGTTTAAAATATAATGAAAAAGATATTGAACCATTCACAGAAGAAGAATTATCTTTAGTTGATATAGCTGTTGACCCAATTGAAGGTACAAGAATGACAGCTCAAGGGCAACCAAATGCAATCGCAGTTTTAGCAGCAGCTGAAAAAGGAACTCTTTTAAAAGCACCAGATATGTATATGGAAAAATTAGTTGTTGGACCAGAAGCAAAAGGTGTAATAGACCTTGATAAATCTTTAGAAGATAATATAAGAGCAGTGGCTAAAGCTTTAGGAAAAGATATAAAAGATGTAATGATAGCTATTCTTGACAAACCAAGACATAAAAAAGTAATCGAAAGAATAAGAGAATTAGGAGCAAAACTTTATGTATTCCCAGACGGAGACGTTGCATCATCTATTCTTACATCAATTGTTGACTCTGATGTAGATATGATGTACGGAATCGGTGGAGCACCAGAAGGAGTTATCTCTGCAGCAGTTATAAGAATCTTAGGTGGAGATATGCAAGGAAGACTTATCCTTAGAAGTGATGTAAAAGGTTCTGACGACAAAAACGACAAAATCTCTGAAGAAGAAGCTAGAAGATGTAAAGAAGTTGGAGTTGAAGTTGGTAAAAAACTAGAACTTAACGACCTTGTAAGTACAGATGAAATTATATTCTCTGCAACTGGTATAACTTCTGGAGATTTATTAGAAGGTGTAAAAAGAAAAGGAAATATTGCTAGAACACAAACTCTTTTAGTAAGAGGAACTAGTAAAACAATAAGATACATCAACTCTGTTCATAACTTAGATTTCAAAGATGCACATCTAAATGATTTAGTAATTTAGTAGGTGGAGTATGTTATTCTATGAAGAGTTTATAAAAAATATAAAAAATAATTTAGAATTAAAAGGAAGAGAGAGATTCTTACTTGATATTAAAAAAACTGTCTTTTGGTTAGGTACAGGACTTCCAATACTTGTTATGGGGATAGCTGAGCTTATGATGTATTCATCAAGCAAAGCTCCAAAAGATATGATACTTGCAGTTATATTTATCTTTATCGCTCTAAGACATTTAAAAGTATATTTTAGTTACAAGATAATATTAGATTTTGAAAAAGATCTATTAATAAGCAATGATGTTAAAATAGAACTTAATAATATAAAATCTTGTGTATTAAAAGAAGAAGTTCTTGGAAGAAAAAGAAAAGTACAAGCTGTAGTTGAAGTAGTAACTAATGATAAGAGAAAAATCATTATACCTTTAATGATGAATAAACAAGTGAGATTTGTTAGTCTTTTAAATACTAGATTAAAAAATATATTTGTTATTGAAAAATAATAAAAGTAATAATTAAAGCTGGTTAAGGATAATTTTTAACCAGCTTTTTTTATTTTTTAAAATTATAAGAAAAAATATAGAAGATGTTATTATATAAAAAATTATCTAAAGAATAAAATTTTTAAAGAAAGAGGTTATCCATAATTATAAAAAGTATAATGAAAAGATTTCAAAATGAAAACCATAATATAATAT
>George_p2__coassemble_1803_pt1 | contig 12274 bp, 13 predicted proteins | sample George_p2__metabat2_low_PE_028 | metagenome-assembled genome bin George_p2 | reverse complement strand
ACCAACGCATAACGGAGTCAAAGTCCGTTGCCTTACCGCTTGGCGACATCCCAACAACATTGATAATTTTATCATATTTATTTTTATTTGTCAATTTATTTTTTTAAAAAATAAAAAAACTTTTAGAAATCAATAGTTTTTTTAAAAATTAGATGAAATAACTTTGTAATCTTCAACAATTTCTTTTGAGTTAAAAATAATTATTAAATCCATTGATGATGTAGAAGAATTAGATAAAACAGAATTTTTTGAATTTCCTACTAACAATAAAGACCAACCAAAACCTTTATCATTTACTTCAGATTGATAACTACTTTTACTATAATTCCATACTTCATTTCCTTTAGAATTAGTAGTAATTATATTAGGAGAGCCAAAAATAGATAAAATATCACTTTGAGTTGTTTTTCCTTTTATAATTTCTTTTTTTATCATTCCAACAGTCAAATTACTTTTTTGTTCAGGAATTGTGGAAGTATTAGAACACCCAATTAAAAAAATTGTTAAAATTAAGCAAAATATCTTTTTCATATTATACCTCCTATTATTTTAAAGCTTTTAATCTTTCCACTTCAATTTTTATTTGGTTAAATAAAGAGTCGTAAATTTCTCTATTAGTAATAAAGATTGTTTTCTTTTGACCAAATCCTCCATCAATTATAATACTTTCTTGAATATTTAATCTAATTTTTGTTGTATTTTTATTTAGGCTATTAACAATAGCAGAAATATGAATTTCAGAATTAGAACCATATAAAAGAATCATAGAAATATCTTTAGTTTCTGTAAATTTTTCACAAGAAATTAAACCAGTATCTAAATCAGAATTTTTAATAATATAGTTTTGGTCTTGTAAGATAGATAAAGTAGCCTTAAAAACTGTTTTATAATCTCCAGATATTTCTTTACTAGTTATCTCTCTTAATTGCATTTGAGATAATTTAGGTTGAGAATTAACACAGCCTCCAAAAATAAATAGAATTCCAAATAAAAAAGTTAGTAAAAATTTTTTCATAATTTTCCCCCTTAAAAAGATGATATTAAAATATAGATTTTATATTTCTATATTAAGTAATGTATAACTTATTAGAAAATAAGTCAAGAAAATTAAATTTTATTTAAAAATAACCTCGATACTAAAAAGTATCAAGGTTATAAAAAATATTTTATTTTTTATTATTCAACAGGTGCAGCTTCTACTTGAGCTTCTCCTTCAGTCTTTAAAACTTCATTGTATTTTTCTATAACAACGTCAGTTATCTCTTTTCTTAATTCTAGTGTGATTGGGTGAGCTATATCTTTGTATTCCCCATCAGGCATTTTTCTTGAAGGCATTGCAACGAACATACCCTTTTGTCCGTCTATTATTTTTAATCCATGAATAACAAAACATCCCTCAAGAGTAATATCTGCATAAGCTTTTAATTTTGTTTCGTCCTCACTTTTTACTGTTCTAAGTCTTACGTCTGTAATTTTCATCTCCATAGCACCATCCTTTTGTAATATTGTGTAGTTAGTTTATAAGAAATTGCATTTTATTATTCTGCAATCATCAAACTTTTGATTCAATATTTTCAAGTAGTCCTCAGTTGTATTTTTACTCGAAAGAATGTAGTAACAGCTTCCACTTCCTGACATGAAGAAATCAAGTCCTGTCTCTTTTATTCTATTTCTAAAATTTTGAATATTTTCATCATCAATTAAAAGACCTTGTTCTAACATATTTTCAATATTTTCACAAACTTTTTTTAAATTATTTTCTTTTAATCCTGATAAAACTTCATCAATGTTAGCAAATTTTTTTTCATCCAGTTTACTGTATAATTCATAGGCTTTTTTTGTAGAAACTCCAAATTTAGGTTTAACGAGAATAACATCACAGTCAAGATTATTTTGAATCTTTTCTAATTTTTCTCCTATTCCCTTAACCCTACAAGGTGTATTCTTCAAAAAGAAAGGGATATCAGCACCAACAGATTTTCCAACAAGAGATAAATCCTCATCACTTAGAACAAAATTATGAAACTTATTTAATTCTTTTAGAAAAAAACCTCCATTAGAACTTCCTCCACCAAGTCCAGCTTCGTGAGGAATATTTTTTTCAAGATATACATCTATATCTTCAGGTTCTATTTGAGCTTTTTCATAAAATGCTTTATACACTTTGTATAAAATATTTTTTTCATCACAAGGAATATCTTTAATGTTTGAAGATATATTTAGCTTTCCTTTTTGGTTATTAAATTTTATTTCTAATTTATCAGCTAGAGAGATTGGTACCATAACCATATCAAGTAGATGATAACCATTTGGAAGTTTTTCAGTAATATTCAATCCAATATTTATCTTTGCATTACTTGTTATAATCATTAACCCAAAATCTCCTCTTCTTTAGATAAATCAATATTAATACCAGAACTTTCTAAGACTTTTACTAAATCATTACTTTTATCTTTTGAAACATTTCCAGAAGGAACTTCCAATATTTCAAATTTAAAATATCTATCATAATACTCTATTTCTAAAATATTTCCCACTTTTACTTCTGTACTAGATTTAGCTATTTTCCCATCTAATTTAGCTTTTCCCCCATCTACTACAATTTTTGCAATTGGACGTCTTTTTATAATTCTACTTACTTTTAAAAATTTGTCTAATCTCATTATCTACACTCCTATACTTTAGTTATACCTTATTTTTCAAATAAGTCAATAGTTTTTTTATTTTTTCTCAAATTTTTTTGCTTCGTTCCAAAACATATCCATTTCTTCTAGTGAAGAACTTTCTAAATTACAATGATTTTCTACATATCTAAATCTTCTTTCAAATTTTTCATTTGTTTTTCTAAGAGCTTCTGAAGAACTAATTCCAAGATGTCTAGCATAATTAGTTATGGCAAATAAAAGATCTCCAATTTCCTCTTCTATATGATTTTTATCATTTTCATTTATAGCTTCTTTTACTTCTTCAATCTCTTCTTCCACTTTTTTGAAAACATCTTGAGGATTATCCCAATCAAAACCATAAGTTGCCACTTTTTTTTGAATTTTTTCAGCTTTTAAAAGACTAGGGAAAGATTTTGGAATACCATCAAGGATTGATTTTCTGTTTTGATGTTCTTTTTCTTGAAGTTTTATCTCCTCCCATTTTTTTTGAACATCAGTTACACTTTCTATCTTTTCATCAGAAAAAATATGTGGGTGACGTCTTATAAGTTTTTCATTTATTTTTTGAGAAATATCTTCAATAGTGAACTCTCCTTTTTCTTCAGCTATTTTTCCTTGAAAAATTATGTGTAAAAGTATATCTCCTAATTCTCCACAAAGTTCTTCTCCACCCTCTTCCCAAACATCTAAAGCCTCATAAACTTCCTCTAAAAAAGGAGTTTTAAGACTTTCTCTAGTTTGTTTTCTATCCCAAGGACAACCATTTTCTCCACGTAATATATTTAAAGTTTCAACTAATTTATAAAATTCCTTCAATTTTTTCCTCCTTGTATTCTTCAAAGAAATTTTCTATATTTTTTTCATAAAGAATAGAATTTTTAGTTTTTAGCTTACATTTTCCATTTGTCAGCATATTTAATATTTTTTCAAAATTTACTTTTTCAGGTACAAAACTTATTTCATAATTATTTTTTGAAATCTCTTTTATCTCTTTAATTCCAATAGAAGAGGATTTGATTTTTATTTTAAGATTTTTAAATAATGTAACTACTTCTTTTGGTGGATTTCCAAATCTATCAGCAACTTCCTTGAAAAGTTCTTCAATATCATTTTCATTTGTTATATCCATAGCTCTTTTATAGATATTTATTTTTTCAAACTCCTCTATATATTCTTTTGGAATATATCCATTTTCCAAAAATTCAATAGTAACTTCAGATTTTTGAGAATACTCTCCTTTTTGTCTTTCAATCTCCTCTTGTAAAAGTTTTAAATAAAGATTATAACCAAAAGTTTCTAAAGCTCCGTGTTGTTTATCTCCTAAAATTTCTCCAGCTCCACGAATATTCATATCCTCAAGAGAAAGATTAAATCCTCCTCCAAGACCTTTTAAATTTTCAATACTCTCTTTTCTAAGAGTAGTTTTTTTATTATATTTTCTATCTACTTCATTTACAAGATAACAATAAGCTTTTCTTTTTCCTCGTCCAACTCTTCCACGAAGTTGATATATTTGAGAAAGACCTAGCTTTTCAATTCCCTCAATAATAATAGTATTGGCATTTTCTATATCAATTCCATTTTCTACAATGGTTGTAGTAAGAAGTACGTCAACATCTCCATTTTCAAATTCGTTGATTACCTCTTTTATATTTTGAGCTGACATTCTTCCGTGAATATATTTTACTTTTATATATGGTGGAAGGATAGATTTTAGATATTTTTCTTTGTACTCCATTCCGTAGATTGAATTATAGATATAAAAAACTTGACCCTCTCTTCCCACTTCTTTCATTATTGCGTCTTTAATATCTTGGTCGTTATTATCAACAAAAATATTTTCAATAGGAAGTCTATTTGTTGGAGGAGTTTTTATAACTGATATATCTCTTATTCCAAGAAGTGCAAGATTTAAAGTCCTTGGAATTGGAGTGGCAGTTAAAGTTAAAAGGTCTACATTTTCTTTCAGAGTTTTTAATTTTTCTTTAGCTTTTACTCCAAATTTTTGTTCTTCGTCAACTATTACAAGTCCAAGATTTCCAAAATGTACATCATTTGATAAAAGTCTGTGAGTTCCAATTACAATATCAACTCCACCTGTTGTTATTTTATTTAAAATCTCTTTTTGCTCTTTAGGAGTTTTTATCCTACTAAGAAGAGCGATATTTATTGGATAATTTTGAAATCTCTCTTTAAATCTTTCAAAATGTTGGTCAGCTAAAACTGTTGTAGGAGTTAAAATTAAAACTTGTTTATTGTCTGTTACAGCTTTAAAAGTGGCTCTCATTGCAACTTCTGTTTTTCCATATCCAACATCTCCACAGATTATTCTGTCCATAACTTTTGGAGATTCCATATCGAGTTTTACCATTTTTATAGCTTCTATTTGGTCTTTAGTTTCAGTATAAGGGAATCCCTCTTCAAATTCCTCTTGCCAAACTGTATCTTTTGAAAAAGCATAACCAAAATTTCCTTGACGTCTAGCTTGGATTTTTATAAGCTCTTTTGCAAAAGCTTTCATCTCCTCTTCTAATTTTTCTCTTTTTTTCTTAAATCCTCTTCTACCAAGGTTATAAATTTCTGGAGTAGTTCCCATATCATAGAGATATTTTTCAATTCTATTAAGATTTTCTGTTGGAACAAAAAGTTTATCCTCTCCAGCATATTGAATTTTTAGATAATCTTTTCCGTTTATAGTTTCAATTCCTAAATAAATTCCCACTCCAAAATTTTCGTGGATAATGTAATCTCCCTCTCTTATTTGGGAAATATCACTGTATCTTACACCTTTTCTACTAGAATTTTCTTTCTTTACTCTTATTCCCTTTATCTCTCTGTCAGTCAATACTAACAAATCTTCATATTTAAATCCCTCATAATGAGGATATTTTTCTATTTTAATATTTTTGTAACCTTCAAAAATCTCATCATATCTTTTTTTCTCTTCAGATAAAATAAGTATTTTTTGTTTTTGGCTCTCTTTTTTTATAACTTCCAAATCTTCATATTTTTTTATTTTGTCAAAATCAAATCTTTTACTTTCTATCTTTGTGAAATCATCAGTTCTTTTAAAAAGTCCTCTGTATAAATCTTCATTTTCTCTATTTTTTAAAATATTTTCTTCAAATTTATATTTTAAAATCTCTATATTTTCAAGATATTTTTCATTTATTTTTGATGAAAATTTATCTAACAAACCAAAAAAACTAAATTTTTTATTATTTGCTTTAGTTATATAGACAGAAATATTTTCTTTTTCTGAGATACTTTTTTGAGAGTAACTGTCAAATTCAGAAATTCTATCAACCTCATCTCCAAATAACTCAATTCTTATGGGATTTTCTACATTAAGAGGAAAAATATCCAAAATATCCCCTCTTTTAGAAAATTCCATCTTATTTTCAATAATATAATTTTTTGAATACCCACTATTTATTAGTTTTTCTTCAATAGATTTTAGATTTATCTCTTTTCCAACTTCAAAAGATAAAACTTCCCCACTATCTGTATATTTTTCAAGTATTCCTTGTAGCGAAATAAGGATAATAAAATCTTTATGATTTTTTAAAATCTCCAAAAGATTATAATTCTTATTTAGAGTATCAAACTCATCATAAAAATCATCTATCATAAGAATATTGCCTTTATAAAAATCTTTTAAAGTATAATAGTAATCCTCTATATTTTTATTAGATGAGGCTAGAAAAATAATTCCACCTTTTTTGGAAGATAAAAAAAATGGAACAGATCCTCTATATAAATCATTAAGTTTTAAATTTTTGAAATCCATATCCCATTACCTCCCATATTTTATAATGATATTATATCACAAAAAATCTTAACAAAATAAAAAGAACCGATTTTTATCGATTCTTTTTAAATAAAATTTTATTTTTATTAGAATGCTTTTACAACAGAACCGTTGTATTTTTCTTCTATGAAATTAGCAACTTTTTCTGATTGAAGAACTTTTATTAAAGTTTTTATCTCAGCTTTTTCTAAATCTTTTTCTCTTACAGCGACTATATTAGCATAAGGAGATTCTTTTCCTTCTAATACTAAAGCGTCTTTTGTAGGATTTAGGTTAGCTTCCATAGCGTAGTTACCATTTATTACAGCGAAGTCAACATCTTTTAAAACACGTGGAAGTTGAGCAGCTTCTAAAGATTTGAATTTTAATTTTTTAGGATTTTCAGCTATATCAAATTCAGTAGAGTAAAGATTTGTTGGATCAGCTAATTTTATAATTCCATTGTTGTGAAGAAGTATTAAAGCTCTTCCACCATTTGATGGATCGTTAGGTATAGCTACTGTAGCTCCTTTTTTTAATTCATCAAGTGATTTATGTTTTTCAGAGAAAAGTCCAAGTGGCTCTACGTGGATAGCTCCAGCAGATACAAGGTTTAATTTTCTTTCTTCAGCGAATTTTTGTAAATAAGGATAGTGTTGGAAAAAGTTAGCATCTAACTCTCCATCGTTTAATGCAAGGTTAGGAGTAACGTAGTCAGTAAACTCAACTATTTTAAGATCTATTCCCTCTTTAGAAAGTTCAGGTTTTATAGCTTCTAATATTTCAGCATGAGGTACAGGAGTAGCTCCTACTTTTAAAGTAGCTCCAAAAGAGTTAGCCCCTACTACAAATGAAAGTAAACCAGTTAAAGCAAATAATTTGAAATTTTTTGTCATTATGCACCATCTCCTTAAAAATTTATAAATGTTAAATATTTATTATCTGTTTTTTTTGACTCTATATACTAAATAGTTTCCAAAAGATTGAATAAGTTGAACAAGAACTATTATAACTATAACTGAATAAATCATAATATCTGTTTTAAATCTTTGGTAACCAAATCTTATTGCTAAATCTCCTAAACCTCCAGCACCGATTGTTCCAGCCATAGCTGAATATCCAATAAGACTTATTACTGTAACAGTTAAACCGTGAATAAGATGTGGAAGAGTTTCAGGAATCATAACTTTAAAAATTATTGTAAAGTTACTAGCTCCCATACTTGAGCTTGCTTCAATAAGCCCTTTGTCAATTTCATTTAAAGCTCCTTCAACCATTCTTGCTACAAATGGAGCTGCTGATATTGAAAGTGGAACTATTGCAGCGTTAACTCCGATTGTTGTTCCAACTATTATTCTTGAAAGTGGGAATACACAAATCATAAGAATAATAAATGGGAAAGATCTTAAAGTATTTATACAAACTTCTAAAATTTTATTTAAAGTAGGTCTTTCCAAAATATTTCCCTCTTTTGTAACTACTAAAAGTATTCCAATTGGAAATCCAATTACCATAGAAAATATCGTAGAGAAAAATACCATATATAAAGTTTCTAAAGTAGAAGTCCAAATCATATTAAATACCATCGTAAACCACCTCCGCAAATATTCCTTCTTCTAAGAACCAGTCTATTGCTTGTTTTTGTTCATTTATATCTCCAGAAAGTTCAATGTATAGATGTCCTACTTGCATTGTTGAAAGGTTTTCTATAGAACCACCAATAATACTGAAGTTGATGTCAAATTTTTTGATAGCACGAGAAAGAATTGGTTCTTCAGCAATTTCTCCTAGGAATTTAAGTTTTATTATCATTTTTCCTTGAGTTTTTACAAGATTTACAGTAGTTTCATTGTCATTTGGTAAGTGAGAGATTAATTCTTTTGTAATGCTTGCTTGTGGAGCTGAGAAAATATGGTGAACTCCTCCAGTTTCAACAATTTCTCCTTGAGCCATAACAGCAACTTTATTACAAATATCTCTTATAACTTCCATTTGGTGAGTGATCATAACCACTGTAAGTCCAAGTTTTTTTTGAATATTTTTTATAAGTTCTAGGATTGCTTTCGTAGTTTTTGGGTCAAGAGCTGAAGTAGCCTCATCTGAAAGTAAAATTTCAGGATTATTTGCCAAAGCTCTTGCAATTGCCACTCTTTGTTTTTGTCCTCCACTAAGTTGACTAGGATAAGAATTTTTTTTCTCAGAAAGTTCAACTAGCTCCAAAAGTTCGTCAACTCTTTTATCAATATCAGATTTTTTCCAATTAGCTATTTCAAGAGCGAAAGCTACATTTTCTCCTACTGTTCTTGAAGAAAGAAGATTAAAATGTTGGAAGATCATTCCTATTTTTTTCCTTTTTTCTAAAAGTTCCTTTTTGTTAAGAGAAACAATATTTACACCATCTATAATTATTTCTCCGCTAGTTGGTTCTTCAAGTCTGTTAAGTAGTCTTATAAGTGAAGATTTACCAGCACCACTAAGACCAATTATTCCAAAAATATCACCTTTCTTTATATGAAGATTGATATTTTTTACAGCGTGAAGACCATTTGGATATATTTTGTTGGCATTCTTAATATAAATCATAACTATCCCCCTTTATGTAAAAAAATTTTAATTCAGTTTAGAAAATAAAAAAAATCTCTAAATTATCTGTCATCAAGATAACTTAGAGATATAGTGACTTTTTTGGTCGTCGCCATCTGTCTGGAATTAGCACCACACTAAAAAAGTAGGTTGCTGAAACATCAAAGGGCCAGTCCCTCAGTTTCTCTTGATGGATATTTTTTTATTTGAGTTATGATATAATAAAAAAATTTATTTGTCAATAAAATTTTAAAAAAAATAAAAAAAACTTGAAAAATAAGAGATTATATATGATAATTTGGGAGAAAAAAGAAAAATTTTTAGGAGGCTTTTATGAAAAGAGAAGGTTATATAAGCTGGGACGAATATTTTATGGGGATAGCGATACTTTCTGGAAAAAGAAGTAAAGATCCTGGAACTCAAGTTGGAGCTTGTATTGTAAATGAAGATAAAAAAATAGTTGGAGTTGGATATAATGGTTTTCCCCAAGGTTGTAATGACGATGATTTTCCTTGGGAGAGAGAGGGAGAATTTTTAGAAACTAAATATCCTTATGTATGCCACGCTGAATTAAACGCTATTTTAAACAGTATCAAAAACTTAAAAGGTTGTACTCTATATGTGGCACTTTTTCCTTGTAATGAGTGTGCAAAAGCTATAATTCAAAGTGGAATAAGAGAGATAGTATTTCTTTCTGAAAAATATAGTGGTACTCCAACAGATATTGCCTCTAAAAAACTTTTAGATTCAGCAGGGGTAAAATATAGAAAATTAAAACCTACAAATAATGTTATCACTCTTGATTTTAGCGAATAATTTTGATAAAAATTACAATATATGATATAGTAAAAAGGGTAATAAAATATTAATTGGAGGAAAAATGAAAAAATTTGTAATAGAGTGCTCGAATTGTAAAAAAAAGATGAAAATACAAAATAAACCAGCTAAATATAAATGTCCATCTTGTGGAACAATTCATAAAATCGGAAGGATAAAATTAATTGGAATATCTATAAAAAGTTTTTTTACAGGGATTATAGACACTATAAGAGATATTAAAAATAATATGGTTTATAGATACAATTCAGCTAAAGCCACTTATAAATATATGAGTCAACTAAAGAAAAATATGAAAAATGATCCAAATTGGTCAAACTATAGAAATCAACAAAGAGAAGAAAAACAAATGAGAGATGCAAATAAAAAATCTTTTAAGGATTTCTTTAAAAGAAAAAAGTAAGCTAGGAAATATTCCTTGACTTTTGAGGTATAAATGTTATAATCTTTACTAGAGTATTATTAAATTTTTAGAATTTTAAAGAGGTAAATTATGTTTTTAGAAACTTATAACAACCCCAGAGTTCCTAAGGTGGGTTTGTATATATGAGTAATATCATAGATACAAATCCCTTTTCTGATGGTTTGTATCTGGATAGTTTCTAAAGAAAAATTTATTTTTGAGTAATAGAACCATTTAGATACATAGTTATTTAAATGGTTTTTTATTTTGAAAAAGGAGTGAGAAAAATATGATAAAAGTCCCGAGAAATAATAAAATAATTAATTTTGGCCTGAGTAAATAAAAAAAGATAGGAGGATATAAAAAATGGCGATGAAGGAAACTTTGATAACTTTTGTGATATATTTAATATTTTTAATGGGTGTAGGAGTATATTTTTATAAAAAAACAGAAACAGCTGAAGATTATGTTTTAGGTGGAAGAGGAATGGGCTCTTGGGTAACAGCTCTTTCAGCTCAAGCAAGTGATATGAGTGGTTGGCTTTTAATGGGACTTCCAGGGGCAGTTTATATGACTGGAATGAGCCAAACTTGGACTGCTATTGGATTAACTTTAGGAACATATCTTAACTGGAAAATTTTAGCACCAAAATTAAGAGTTCAGACAGAAGAAACTGATACGATGACTTTACCTAATTTTTTAAGCAAAAAATTAAAAGATGATACAGGTACTATTAGAATTTTTTCTGCTATAGTAATTTTATTTTTCTTTACAGTATATTCATCATCAGGACTTGTAGCAGCAGGAAAATTATTTGCAAGTATTTTAGGAATAGATTATAAAATTGCAGTAATAATTGGTGTTGGAACAATAGTATTTTATACATTTATGGGTGGATATTTAGCTTGTTGTTGGACAGACTTTTTCCAAGGAACATTGATGTTTTTAGCTATATTGGTAGTTCCAGTTATGGCTTACTTTACTGGTGGAGGAATGGAAAGTATCGCTTATCAAGCTCAAATTAGAGATATATCTTTAAGTATTTTACACGGAAGTAAAATAGGAACAATGGGAATTATCTCAGCTCTTGCTTGGGGGCTTGGATATTTTGGACAACCTCATATATTGGTAAGATTTATGAGTGTAAAAAATTTAGAAGAGCTTAATAAAGCTAGACAGATTGCGATGGCTTGGGTACTTATATCTTTAGCAGGAGCAGTGGCTATTGGAATTACAGGAATAGGACTTTTTACAGATATATCTCAAATCGGAGGAGATTCAGAAAAAATATTTATCTATATGATTAGCAAATTATTTAATCCTTGGGTAGGAGGAATTTTATTAGCAGCTATTCTTTCAGCGATTATGTCTACAATAGATTCTCAACTTTTAGTTTCAGCATCTACTCTATCAGAGGATTTTTATAGATATATTAAAAAAGATGCCACAGAAAAACAAGTTATGTGGACAGGAAGAATTGGAATTATAGCTATATCTTTAGTAGCGACAATAATAGCTATGGATACTAACTCTCATATTCTTTCGATGGTTTCTTATGCTTGGGCAGGATTTGGTGGAGCTTTTGGACCAGCAATTTTAATGACTTTATATTGTAAAAACCTTAATTGGAGAAGTGTTTTTGCAGGAATGTTAGTAGGTGTAGCAGTTATAATTTTATGGAAAATTTCAGGATTAAGCAACTATTTATATGAAATATTACCAGCTTTTGTTATGAATGGTTTAGTAGTTTATGCTTATGAAAAGGTTTTAGTTTATAAAAGACAAAAAAGAGCTATAAAAATTTAATTTAAAAATTTTTTTAAGAGGTTATTTCAAGAAATAGCCTCTTATTTTTTTATAAAATTTTCTTAAAATTAAAAATTATAAAAATATTTTTAAAGTTTTATTTATTGAAAAATAAAGAAAAGTTTTAAAATTTAATAAAATTAAAAAAATATCGTTGACAAAATTTGAGTTGTAGGGTATAATAAATCT
>George_p2__coassemble_1737_pt1 | contig 12651 bp, 10 predicted proteins | sample George_p2__metabat2_low_PE_028 | metagenome-assembled genome bin George_p2 | reverse complement strand
CTATAAGGGGTATATATCTTATAATTGGTAGTCCCCATTAAAATACCTCTAGCCTTTTTTTATAGATTGGATAAGCCCAAAGAACTATATAAACTACTGAAAATACAATAAGTTTTAAAATAAGATTTCCAATACCAAAACTTACTGCCACAGCAATCAGTGATGAAACTATAACTTTTATTGCAAAAATTATTGTTCTTTTCATTTTAAAATCAATATATTTTTTCTTAAAAGTATATAAAAGAAGAGAGAAATTAACTATTGCTGCTACTGATGTTGCGAGAGCAAGCCCTTTATAAGCCATTGGTTTTATAAGTAACATATTTAAAACAATATTTATAACTATTGAAATAATTGAAAATTTTACAGGATCTTTACTATTTTTCATTCCGTAGAAAGCTCTTGTTAAAACGTGGATAGCATTATAGAAATAAAGTCCAACTGAATAGAAAAACAATGATTCTGCTGTTATCATAATAGCTCTTTCATTAAAGTTTCCATATCCAAATAAAAATTTTACAACCTCTTTAGAATAAAAACAAAATACCATCATACAGGGTATAATTAAAAATAGTAAAATATTTAATCCTTTCAATAAGTTATCCTCTACCCCTTTAAAATCCCTATCAACTATTTTTTTTGAAAGAGTTGGGTAAACTACTGTTGAAACTGATATTCCAAAAACTCCTATTGGTAAAGTGTAAAGTCTTGTGGCATTTTCAAGAGCTGATATTCCCCCTGCCTCAAGATATGATGCAAAAAATTGGTCAACTATTGTATTAAATTGTCTTGCAACTATTCCTACAAGCATAGGCAACATCATATAAAAAAGTCTTTTTAAATATCTATCTTTCCAATAAATTTTTAAACTATAACCTTTTGTTTTAGCAAAAAATTGTGGAAGTTGTATCAAAAGTTGCAGTACTCCACCTACTAAAACTCCATAAGCCATAGCTTTTATTCCATATTTTCTCCCGAAAAATATTGCTGACCCTAAAGTTGCCAAGTTAAAAAATATCGCTGTTGAGGCTGGGACTACAAATATTTTAAAATTATTAAGTATAGCTCCAATCATTCCAGCAAGGGCAATCAAAATAAAATAAGATGACATTATTTCTAAAAGTCCTGCTGCCATATGTTTTGTTTCAGCAGAAAATCCATTAACTATCAAAGAAATAACTTGATCTGAAAAAACTATCATAAGTATTGAAATAACTATGGAAAAAATAAAAAGTATATTTAAGATAGAGAAGATAAATTTTCTTCCTTCTTCTTCCCCCTCTTCTTTTACTTTTTCGTTATAAAGTGGGATAAAAGATGTTCCCAATGCTCCCTCTCCTAATAGCTGTCTAAAAAAGTTACTTATCTTAAAAGCACTAAAAAAAGCGTCAGTGGCAGCATTAGCTCCAAAATAATAAGCCACTACCATACTTCTTCCAAGCCCTAAAACTCTACTTATCAAAGTAACTATCATTACTAAAATTCCACTTTTAAACATTAATTAATTTCCTCCAAACTACTTAGTTCATTTTCGTTATATATATTTTTTCTTCGATTTTCAGTATATCAAAAATTCCCTCTTTATAAGCATCTAAAATCGCTAAAAATATATAAACTAAGTGCATTCTATTTTCAGCTCTCTCAAATATCTCCTCTAAAGTTTTTTTATCATCATAGATAAATATTTTTAATTTTTCCAATTCATCTTCTAAAGTATAAGTTCTCTCATATTTTATTTCCATAATATCAGAACTTTGTTTTGAAAGATATTTTTTATAACTTTCATAAATATCATCTAAAGTAAGAGAATCCAAGTTATACTCCTTAGAAGAAACTTTTGTTATCTTTCTTCCCTCTTTTTTTGTGTAACTTATATTAAATTCATTTTCTAGTTTTGAAACCTCTTGAGTTACTTCCTTAAAAATCTTATACTCTTCCAATCTACGTTTTAAATCTTTTTCAGACTGTCTCTCTTTTTCAAGATTTAAAACAGAAAAAGCTTTTATCTCAAGAAGTTCTGTAGCTATCAATACAAATTCTACCTTTATATCAAGATGATCTCTTTTACTTGCATCTAATATAGCCAAATATTCATCTATAATCTGAGTTATTTTTATTTCAGAGATTTTCATCCTCTTTTTTTCTATTAAATACACCAAAAGTTCCAAAGGTCCTTCAAAGTTATCTAATTTTAAAACTATATCTTTTTGAGTTTCAATCTCCTTTGGCATATTTTCTATATTATTTTCTGTTTGAAATTTTTCTCCAGTTTTCAACATCATTTCTTATTCCTTGTCTTAGTTCTTCCATAGAACCGAATTTTTTCTCATCTCTTAGATGTTTTTCTATACTAACATCTATTTTCTTTCCATAAATATCTCTATTAAAGTCTAGAATGTGTACCTCTACACTTAATTCTCCTGGTTTTAATGTAGGATTCTTTCCAATATTTACAACTGCATTATATTTTTCCTTCTCTCCCTCAATTAAAACTGTTCCTCCAAATATTCCAAAAGGAGGATAAACTTTATTTACAACCTTTAAGTTTGCTGTTGGAAATCCCAATACTCTTCCAAGTTTTTTCCCATGTTCTACTTCTCCAGAGATAAAAAATGGTCTTCCTAAAAACATATTAGCTTCTTCTATTTTCCCCTCTAATATAAATTTTCTAATAAGAGTTGAACTTAGCACTTGCCCTTTATATTCAATAGCTTTAATTTCATTAAGTTTTATGCCTTTTTTAGGAGCAACTTTTCTTAAGTATTCTACGTTTCCACTTCCTCTTTCAGCAAAAGTATAATTAAATCCTACAAAAATTTCTTTAGCTCCTAAATATTCAATTAAAATTTTGTCAATAAATTCCTCTTTTGAAGTTTCCGCATACTTTTCATCAAAAGTTTGTAAAACTACATAATCAACACCCATCTCTTCTAAAAGTCTTAACTTTTCATCGATAGTGTTTATCATTTTAGGAACTCTTTCTGGAGCTATTATCTCTAATGGGTGGTTTAAAAAAGTATAAACTACTGATATTCCCCCGTTTTTTTTAGCTTCTTCTATAGCACTATTTATCAAAACTCTGTGTCCTCTATGAACTCCGTCAAAAGTTCCAAGAGCCACATAGCTATTTTTTAATCTTTCTTCACTTTTTTGTATATCAACTATTACTTTCATTGAAACTCTATTTACTCCTTATTTTCTTCAACTAATTGATTATAAACTTCTTCTATTCTTCTAAATCTATTTCTTATACCTGATTTTGAAATTCCTATCATATCAGCAAGTTCTTGAAGAGAGCTTTCTGGATTTTGAAGTCTTAAAAAAGCTACTTCTTCCAAAACTGATGAAAGTTTATTTATTCCCATAACTTTGCCAATATAGTTTATCATTTTTATCTGTTTTATCCCTGTGTTAAGGGCTTTTGTTTCGTTGGCAACTTCCCAGTTCATCTCTCTTATAGTTTTATTTTTTAAATCTTTCATCATAGTTATCTCTTCATATTTATAAAACTCTTTGATAGAACCTATCATTACCAAAACATCCATTATATCTTCGCAGTTTCTCAAATAAACTAAATTTTTATTTCTTTTTTTAGTTTTAGAAACTTTTTTTCCTAGATTTAAAAGTATTCTATAAAGTTCATCTGCCATCTCTTCATCATCTATGAAAAAATCCATTGCATATTCTTTTTCAGGTGGTTTTACATAACCAGTGGATAGAAACAATCCTCTGATAAATCCAGCTACCCTCTCTTCGTCTTGTTCTATCTCCTCACCTCTAAATCCTTCTAACATCTGAATAAAATCGTTATATCCATTTTGTTTTTCAATAGTTATTATATATACTCTATGCTCACCAAAATTCATACTGATAGAGTATTTTACACTTAACTTTAATTCTGTGACCTCTTTTAAAAGTCCATAAACTCTGTTGGCAAGTTCAATACTTTCCAACTTAAATTCTATTTTATTATTTTGAATAGCATTCTTAACATCTAAAATTCCTCTAAGTTCTGCTATTTTTTCTTTCGTTGTATAAATTGATTTTTTTATTATCTCTGTTTTTACTTGAGAAGTATAGGACATTTCACACCCCTTTCTCTACCTCTATTATTTAGCCTCTGCCCAGTTTTTTCCTACAGCGCTATTAACTTCCAAATGGACATTTTTAAACTCCACACTATTTTTCATTATATTTTCTATAATTTCTCTATAATAATCAACTTTTTCCTCTTTTACCTCAAAAATAAGTTCGTCGTGAACTTGTAAAAGCATATCTATATCCTCTTTATCTTTCAAAATATTATAAATATTTATCATAGCTTTTTTTATAATCTCAGCAGCAGTTCCTTGAATAACTGTATTAACAGCCATTCTTTCTCCTTGGCTTTTTATATTTTTATTTTTAGAATTTATTCCATCAATCCATCTTCTTCTACCAAAATATGTTTCTACATAACCTTTTTTCTCAGCACTTGTCACTATCTCTTGCTCAAATTCTTTTACTTTTGGATATTCAGCAAAATATTTTTCAATATACTCTTTTGCCTCTCCTTGAGTAATTTTAAGTTCATTTGCTAAACCAAAAGGTGTTTTTCCATAAATAACGCTAAAGTTTATAGTTTTAGCAACTGTTCTTTCCTCTCTTGTAACTTTACTTCCTTGTGGTAAACCAAATATTTTTCTGGCAGTTAAACTATGAAGATCTTCATTTTTAGAATAAGCATTTATTAAATTTTCATCACCTGACATCTCTCCTAAAACTCTTAGCTCTATTTGAGAATAGTCAATTCCAAGAATTTTATAACCATCTCTCGCCACAAATCCCTCTCTTATTTTCATTCCCTCATCTGTTTTTACAGGAATATTTTGAAGATTTGGCTCTGATGATGAAAGTCTTCCAGTAGCTGTTCCAGTTTGATTAAAAGTAGTATGGATTCTATTTTCTCTATCTCTTACTTTTAAAAGAGCATCTACATAAGTTGATTTTAGTTTTGCAAATTTTCTATATTCTAATATATACTCAGCTATTTTTTCCCCTTGGTCTTTTAGGTATTCTAAAACTCCAACATCTGTTGAATATCCACTTTTTGTCTTTTTAACAGGTGGAATATTTAGTTTAAAGAATAAAACTTCTGAAAGTTGTTTAGGAGAATTTATATTAAATTTTTCTCCAGCCACTTCATAGATTTTATTTTCAAGCTCATCTATAAGACCTACAAGTTCTGTACTATAATTTTCAAAATATCTAGGGTCGATAGCTATTCCTTTTTCTTCCATTGACGTTAATACTTCTATTAAAGGTATCTCTGTTTCTTTTAAATTTTTTATAAGATTTTTTTCTTCTAAATCCTCTTTAAGACTTGGATAAATCTCTTGTAAAAGATTAGATAATCTACATAGATATTTTCCATAAGATTCTATATCAAGATTTTCCTTTAACTCTTTTCCAAATAAATCAGCATAACTTTGAATTTCTATTCCCTCTTCATTTGCAAGTATTTCTATCCCCTCTTTTGTTTGAGCAGTTTTTAAGTGTTGTCCAAGCATCATATCAAAGTGGATATTTGAAGTAGGGATTTTATAAATATTTTTTATTACATTTTTAAAATCATAAGTTATAAATTTTTTATCCATTGAGAAAATTTCATTTAATTTTTCTTTTGAATAATTTTGATAATTTGCACCTAGTTTTAGATTATGTCCAAATGGTACATAGTAATCTTGTTTTGCAGTTGAGAAAGCCATTCCTATATTTTCTGTATAGAAAAATACCTCCTCCTCTTTTTTTATCTCTTCCACAAGATTTTTAAATTTTTCATCACTATCTACAACTAAAATCTCACTTGCTCTAACCACTTTTGGAATTTCTGCAAAAAGTCCTAGTTGATTGTTTTCTTTAGTTTCAACAACTTCTTCTTTTAGATTCATTCTTTTTATTAAAGCTTTAAAACCTAAAACTTTAAAAAGTTCCAAAAGTTTGACGTTGTCTATTTTATATGATATTTGTGAAATTTCTATGTCAAGAGGGATATTTTTTTCAATAGTAGCTAGTTCTCTACTTAAAAAAGCTATCTCTTTATCCTCTTTTATATTTCTTATAAGCCCCGGTCCTATTCCGCTTATCTCTTTTAAAGAATCTACATTTTCATAAATCCCCTCAAGATTTTTATATTTCTCAAGCATTGGTATAGCTTTTTTTTCTCCAACTTTTCTAACTCCTGGGATACCGTCACTTGAATCTCCTATAAGACCAAATAAATCCGGTATCATATTAGGTACAACTCCAAGATAATCAACAACATCTTCATCAGTAGATAAAATTTTAAATCCTCCGTCGTCACCTTTTCCCATAAGAGCGATATTTATATTTTCATCTACAAGTTGAGCTAAATCTTTATCTCCCGTAACAATATATATTTCATAACCATCTTTTGAGAACTTTTTAGAAATAGTTCCCATTACATCATCAGCTTCATATCCATCTATTTTAAATCTTTTAATTCCAAAAGAATCAAGAACTTCCTCTATTCTTGGAATTTGTCTTAATAAATCTTCTGGCACTGCATCTCTATTTTTTTTGTACTCCTCATAGATAGCACTTCTTTTTAATGTAGCTCTCTTTACATCTTGAGCAGCACAAATATAATCAGGAGAAAATTCTTTTATGATACTAAGTAACATATTAGTAAATCCATAAACAGCCCCCGTTGGTTCATCTTTTGTTCTAAAATTCATATTTGCATAAAAGGCTCTATACATAATAGCACTTGTATCTAGTAAAACGATTTTTTTCATTCTTTCCTCCTATTAATTTTTTTAATTTTACGCATAATATTATATCATATCTTACATTTTTTTTCATAAAATCTTTATATGGTTTTATCTTTTTTTATTTCTTAAGTTTTAAATTTCTTGTCAATATTATTTTTTTTTGTTATAATTAAAGGTAGAATAAAACGAAATTATAAATAGGAGGTTTTTTTATGAACTTAGTTGTTTTAACTGGAAGATTAACTAGAGATCCTGAATTAAAATATGGACAAAGTGGAAAAGCTTATTCTAGATTTTCTTTAGCTGTTGACAGACCTTTCCAAAAAGGTGAAACTGATTTTATCAACTGTGTAGCTTTTGGAAAAACTGCTGAACTTATCGGTGAATATTTAAGAAAAGGTAGAAAAGTTGGTGTTCAAGGTTCTCTTCAAATGAATAGATATGAAGTAAATGGTGAAAAAAGAACTTCTTATGATGTACTTGTAAATAATATAGAATTCTTAGAATCAAAAAATGCAACATCTTCTACTAATAATATGGACGATCACGATCCTTATGCTAATATGGATCACACTCCAGAACCTGTTCCATCTGGAATATCTAGTATGGACGATGATGAATTTCCATTCTAGTAGTTTATAACAGTTTTTTATTAAATTTTAATTTTATATGGAGGTAAGATGAAAAAAAATAGTATCGTTATTCTTGACTTTGGTTCTCAATACAACCAATTAATAGCAAGAAGAATTAGAGAAATGGGGGTTTACGCTGAAATAGTTCCTTACTATGAACCTCTTGAAAAAATAAAAGAAAGAGAACCTAAAGGAATTATCCTTTCTGGTGGACCTGCATCTGTTTATTTAGAAGATGCTTATATGATCGACAAAGCTCTTTACGATTTAGGTATCCCAGTTCTTGCAGTTTGTTACGGAATGCAACTTACTAACCACCTTTTAGGAGGAAAAGTTGAAGCTGCTGAAAAACAAGAATTCGGAAAAGCTATCTTAGTTCTTGACGAAGCTGAAAATCCTTTATTCGAAGGAATCCCTAACAATTCTCAAGTTTGGATGAGCCACCAAGACCACGTTGTTAAAATGGCACCTGGATTTGAACAAATCGCTCACACAGATTCTTGTATTGCAACTTGTTGCAACAAAGAAAAAAATATCTACTGTGTACAATTCCACCCAGAAGTTACTCACTCTGAATATGGAAAAGAAATATACAAAAACTTCGTTTTCAATATAGCTAAATGTGAACAAAACTGGAATATGAACAACTATATTGAAGAAACTGTAAAAAATATAAAAGCTACTGTTGGAGATAAAAAAGTTTTACTTGGACTTTCTGGAGGAGTTGACTCTTCTGTTGCAGCTACTCTTATCCATAGAGCAATCGGAGATCAATTAACTTGTATCTTCGTTGATACTGGACTTTTAAGAAAAGACGAAGCCAAAACTGTTATGGAAGTTTATGGAGAAAATTTCCATATGAATATAAAATGTGTAAACGCTGAAGAAAGATTCCTTTCTAAATTAGCTGGTGTATCAGATCCTGAAGCAAAAAGAAAAATAATCGGAAAAGAATTTATCGAAGTATTCAATGAAGAAGCTTCTAAATTAACTGATGTTACTTTCCTTGCTCAAGGAACTATTTATCCAGACGTTATTGAATCTCAATCTGTAAAAGGACCTTCAATGACAATTAAATCTCACCACAATGTTGGTGGACTTCCTGAAGATATGAAATTCACTTTACTTGAACCATTAAGAGAATTATTCAAAGACGAAGTTAGAAAAGTAGGAAGAGAATTAGGAATCCCTGATCATATGATCGATAGACACCCATTCCCAGGACCAGGACTTGGAATAAGAATTTTAGGAGAAGTCTCTAAAGAAAAAGCTGATATCTTAAGAGAAGCTGACGCAATATTTATTGAAGAACTTAGAAAAGCTGACCTTTATAATAAAGTAAGCCAAGCTTTCGTAGTTTTATTACCAGTAAAATCTGTTGGAGTTATGGGAGACTTCAGAACTTATGAATATACTGCAGTTTTAAGATCTGCTAACACTATTGACTTTATGACTGCTACTTGGTCAAAACTTCCTTATGAATTCTTAGAAATTGTTTCTAACAGAATCATCAACGAAGTTAAAGGAATCAACAGATTAACTTATGATATCTCTTCTAAACCACCTGCAACTATCGAGTGGGAATAGGAGTTAGACTATTTTAATTTATTTAAAATAAATAACTTATAAATAGAAATATATATAATTGGCCGTAAATTGGCCGTAAAATAGAAAAAGTAGGATTTTCATCCTACTTTTTTTACTTTTTAGTTGATATATCATTAAGCAAATTCATCATTCCAACATTTGCATTTGGATAAATATGTGAATATGTATTCAGTGTCGTTTCTACTTTTTCGTGTCCTAATCTCTTACTAATCAACACTGGGTTAACTCCTAAATGTATCAATAGACTTGCGTGGCTATGTCTTAAATCGTGAATCCTTATAGCTTTCATATTCTCATATTTTGAGATCTTTTTTATCTCATACTCAAATAAATATTTTGTACAGGGGAATATTCTATCTCTCTCCCCTAAAGCATACACCTTTTTAAAATAATTTTCAAGTATATTTATTAAATTATCACTTATTTCTATTATTCTGTTACTCCTAGGTGTTTTAGGAGTAGTAATTATATCTCGACCTTTAAGCCGTTGATACGATTTGTTTACTCTAAGAGTTTTATTTTCCAAGTCAATATCTTCTCTAGTTAAGGCTAAAAGTTCTCCTATTCTTAACCCTGTCCAAAATAAAACTTGAAATCCTGTTTTTGCTATTGAATTGGTTAACTTTTCTGAATTTATAAATTTTTCAAACTCTTCAGTACTCCATATATTCATCTCTTCAGCATTTTTCTTTCCAATACTTCCAGCTTTATGGCAAGGATTCTCTTTCAAATTATAAAATCTTACAGCATAATTAAATATTGCCACTAATTGATTATTTATTGTTTTTATATAAGTCTGACTATATTTTTTTCCAGTCTTCTCATTAGTGTATTGTAAAATTTCTCTTTGCCAAGCTCGAACTGTATTTGGTGTTATTTCAGATAGCTTTAACCTATTGAAGAATGGAGCTATTTTAAGTTTCATCAAATACTTTTTAGTTTCAAGTGTGTTTTCTTTTAATCTGGTGGATAAGTCCTCTAAATAGAGGACTACAAGACTTTCAAAAGTCATATCCAAGTTATATTTGGCTTTTCTAAGAAATTCTCTTTCATACTCTTGAGCATCACTTTTCTTTTTGAAGCCTCTTTTTTGAGTTTCTCTTTTTTTACCAGTATGGTCTGTATAATAAAACCTAGCTCTCCACGTTCCATTTTCTTCTTTATAAACAGGCACTATACCACCTCCTCAAGACCAAGTCTTTTTAATAAATACTCCTTATTAATTCTTCCTCTAATAGTAATGTATCCTTCTTTTTTTAGTTCCTCATTTAGCTCTCTTATTATCTGATAAGCTTTTCCTATTTTCACTTTACATAGAGTTGCCACTTGTTCTGCTGTTAAAATCTTTTCCATAAGTTATTCCTCCTTTATATAGGGCATTTTTTATTATTGTCCCTAGAATTTTACTATTTACTCCAATATATATTATATAATTATTATTTTGTGTATTTGCTGAAGTTCAAAATCTTTACTTCAGTTTCATTAAAGAGAAAATCTTCATAATTTATTTCTCCACTATATCCAAAATATGATTTTAATATTCCTGTTGCATATAGTTTATGTTGTACTGAAATTCCTCTAAAATTATATTCTGGAATACTATAGATATTTTTTGCCATATTTTCTAATAGTAGTTTATTAAACTCATCATCTGTTTTATTTTTTTCATTATTAGCTTTAAGAATATTATCAAAATATATTCTTTTATCTGGAAGATAATTTCCAGCTTCTTGTATTAATAAGTTTCCATTTTCTCTACATTCTATTATTTTAGCAACTTTATCTAAGTTAAAAGTTTTATACATTTCAAACTCTTTCATATTCTCTTTTCTGCCAAATTCTGTAAGAGAAACTTTATGAAAAGTTTCAGTATTTTTTAATTTTATGATAATTCTATTTGTATCAAAACCTACAAATTCAATATTTTCAACAGAATATCCTAATATTTCTACGATTAACCTAGCTGATTTTTCATTAAATGGATTATAAAATTTTCCATCTGTTAATAAAAATCTAAAATGCTGTAAAACTTCTAACCAACCTTGAATAAACCAATTCGGTATTTTATCTTTTAAGCAAAGTTTTCCTAAGGCAAAAATAAATTCATTGAAAATTTTTAAATCACGTTCATTGAAATTATTTTTATAATCTTCCAGTAAGAATTCTAGTTTTTCATCTCTTATATCAAATAGCATTTTTTTTAAGTAAACAGTTGGCATTTTTTCTTGCCCAACTTCTATATATCGAATTTTCCCTTGTAAATTATGATAGTGTGGTAGAAGAAGAGTGATTCTATCTTTAAATGCCCTATCATTAAAACCATTTGGAAGATTTTTTAGAAAATCTATATTTTCTAAATCTTTAAAACTATCAAGAGAAAAGTAGTTATTACCAGTAATAATAAGAGTAAGTTCAGTAGGAGTTATTTGTTTTTGATTTTGAAAAAAATACCCACTTTCAAAACTATCTTTAATTAAACTAATAAATTCTTTAGCATTTTCTAGTAATCCTCCTATTTCTTCTAAAATAACTACCTTTTCTTTTAAAAGACATAAAGAATTATCAGAATTTGCATTTCCTCTAAGCATAGGAATAGTAGGTATTCCAGAGATCTTTATGATGCCATCTATACATAATGTATATAAGGCAGATTTTCCAGTTCTTTCTTCTCCTAATATTAAAATTCCTTTTCTTTTAATACAAGGTATTATTATTTTAATAAGAAACATAAGGCTAAAATATAATATATTACCTTCTCCATATCCAGCACTATTTAATAAAACTTTTATCGCTTCACTAAATGTTGTACCCAAAAATTCGTTTTGAATAATATCTTTTGAGAGTTTTTTTACTTCTTCTTCATTAATATTTTCTATTTGAGTATAAGTCTTTCCACAGAATAGTCTTTTTGAATTTTCTTTTGAATGCGTTATTTTTGCTAATTTATTCTTACCTTTTGTCATTTTAAAATCCTCCTTGTTTTAGTAACATAATATCATTAATATTTTCTATATTATTTCCTAAATATGAGTAGCAGCTAGTATTGTTAAATAGATTATCAAGATGATACTCAATATAATTAGGCTTAATACTAATATTTTCCATACCAAGAATCATATATTTATCATAAGTAGGACTATATAATATATTTTCCATAGTAATTGGAAATATTATGAAATTATTTAGTATATAAGATAAATCTTGATTAAATTTCATAATTTCCTGTTGAGATAAAGGAATTTTATTTTCTAAAAAAGGTGTTACTACTCCAATTAAAACAGGTACATTTAAAGGTATAAAATCAAAATGACCATAGTAGAAATTATATTGATATGTTCCTGTTTCAAGAGATATACTCTGACCTTGACATAGAAAATTTAATCCAAGATACTCATATACATAATTCATATTACCAATTTCAGCAAATCCATTTGGATTTATAGGAACTATTAATTCATAATTTTCCAAATAAATCCTAATAGTATTTATTTGCTTGAAATAGTTTAAATTATTTAGTTGTAAAAATCTTTCAAAATTTGTTTCAAAGTTTTGAGCGAAATCAAAGTTTACTATATTTTCATATTGATTATAGTAAAACCTTACATTAGAACGTAAAAAAATAATAATATAGATAATAG
>George_p2__coassemble_1701_pt1 | contig 12889 bp, 11 predicted proteins | sample George_p2__metabat2_low_PE_028 | metagenome-assembled genome bin George_p2 | reverse complement strand
TAAAATTTGTGGTTATGGAGAATCTGAAATTAATAAACAACTTTATAATGATTTAAAGAGTTTTGAAAATAAATAGTAGAGCAATAAATAAGAGATTTGCTATATAATAAACACTCGTCCATACGACCCTTATGGTTATGCCAAATCAGGTATCAACACACAACCATTGTTTTATAGTCTAAGAGATAATGAAGTATACTTGATATAGGAAATGAAGAAAAAATTGACAATACCTTTGAGATTGTTTGTCAGTGGACAGATAAATTACTTATTCCAAAAATGAATGAACTTTGTGCTACCGAGTAATAGGAGAATATTAGGGTATTTATTCAACTATCTTCATTGTGGTAAATATTTTTTATATTAGATGTTAATTAAAAATATGTAGAATTTTTTATTATTAAAATCCCAAAGTTCTTTGTAGCTTTGGGATTTTTTTGAACTTTTTTAATCGAATACTTGCATAGGAAAGTTATTTCTAGTTTTTCATATTGCTAATTTTTTTAATTCATACATGCAAATTTGAAAGCTAACTCCATTTTTAATTTTGCTAACCCTCTATATTGAGTATATCTTAAGCCATGTAATTCTTTTGCATCAGCAAATACACGCTCTATAGTTTCACTTCTTTTTGAATATATTTCTCGTATTCCATCTGAATGTCTAATATCTTCAACTTTTTCAATATATTCTTCCCAAACATGACGAATTACTAATTTTGTATGATTTTTACTTTCTGTACAACAAGATTTAAACTCACAATTTATACAGTCTTTCCAATTACTTTTATACTCCTTATATCCTTCTCTGTTAGTCGTCGTATATGTTAATATCTTATTATTTGGACATATATAGCAGTCATAATACTCATCATACACATAATCATTTTTCTTAAAAAATCCTTTTTTAGTCATTGGTCTTTTGTATGGCATAACAGGGGTGATATTATCATCTATTAAAAGTTTAGCTATTGCAGGAATTTTATATCCTGCATCTACTACTATACGTTTAATGTCAGAATATTTTTCTTTTAAGTAATGGTAAAGTTTTGGAAAAGCATTTGAATCATGAATATTCCCAGGATTGACTACAAATCCTAATATGAAATTATTTTTATCACAAGCAGTATTAGCAGAGTAAGCAAAAACTTTTTTATGCTCCCCTTTGTGAAAAACTCCACATTCAGGGTCTGTAAGACTTTGCTTTATATTTTTAGATTTAATTTCCTTTTTGGAATTTAAAATTTTTTTTATGAAATTCTCTATCCTTCTTAATTTCTTCATCAAGTAAATCTTGGTAAAATTTAGAACTTTCTTCTATTATGATGTTTTTACTCTTTTTTTAATTAGCACTTGCTTTTATATGTGTTCCATCAATAAAGATATTTTCTGTATCTAAAAATTTACATTTGATAATTTCTTCTATTATTTGAAAAAATATCTCATTAAAAATATCAGTGCCTTGAAATCTTCTTTTATAGTTTTTTCCAAAAGTTGAAAAATGAGGTATCTTTTCTTCAAAACCATAACCAAGATACCATCTATATGCAATATTAACTTCAATTTTTTTAATTGCTTGACGCATAGAACGAATACCAAAAATATATTGAATGGTAATTATTTTAAAAAGAACAACAGGGTCAATACTTGGTTTTCCTATTCTGCTGTAAAGATGTTGCACTTTATCATAAATAAAGGATAAATCAAGTGCATTGTCAATTTTTCTTATTATATGATTTTGTGGAACTAATTTATCTAAACTAATATTTTTAATAGTTATTCTTTCTTCATTATTCCTAAGAGTCATCATTAAAATCACCACCTGTATATATTGTAGCAATTTTACGAAATCAAAAAAAGACTGTAAACAAATTTCTTTTGTCTACAGTCTGATAAGCCCTCAAGGGCTTATTTTACATAAATCTTTTGTTAAATAATATTTTATCTTCTCCAATAGGTTGGTCATACACTACTGTTATATTGATATCTTTTACTTCGGGAGCATTTTCTTTTGCACTAGAAAGAACAGCATCAATTATTTTGTTATAATCTAATTTTGGTTCTTTCAGACCTTCAACCTCTATCTCCACATTCATTTTATCATCAAAAATGTCTACATCATAATCTACATTGTGATCTATTATTTTTGATAAGTTAACTTTTAATTGATTCTCCATTCTGTCTTCTACTATATCTTCTCCACCTCTTGCAAGAGCTAAAGATGATAATAATAGAAACATTACTCCTATTTTTTTCATTTCACTTCACCTCTATTCAATCGACATAAGTTTACAGTTAATTACATTTGCAAGTTTATTTATCTCATCTATTGCCTCTTCAATAGAAATTGCCATATGAAGAATCTCCATAAATATAATAACAGTAGCAGAGTTATTCATCGGAATATTTTGGTTAATTGTCAAAATATTTCCATTGATAGAACTTATATAATTTAAAACATTAGAAAGGCTACCTTGAGTATGTTCTAATACAACAGAAATCAAGGCTCTTTTTCCGTGAGATTCTGCTGATGGAGAAAATACAAAATCTTTGTATTTGTAATAAGTACTTCTACTAATTCCAACTTTTTTTACAGCCTCACTTATATTTTTAACTTTTCCTTGTTCTAAAAGTTCTCTGGCTTCTATAACTTTATCAAAATAATCTGGTAAAATTTCCTTGCTAACTATTAAATATTTATTACTCATTTTTTTCCATCTCCAAATTCTCTATTTTTGTGCTGGTTTTGGAGCTTCAACTAGTTTAAACTCTAATTTTTCTCCTGCTTCTGTTGTAATTATTAATCCAGTTTCTGTTACTTCATATGTTTTTGCTTTTCCTAATTGTGATAAAAAGTTTTGTTCAGCTGTCATAGCTTCTTGAGGTCCTGCCATCATTGTAGAACCTGCACTACCTACTACAAGTTTATTTCCATCTAATTGATATTTACCAAAGTAATGATTTACTCCAGCAAATCCAAATAAATTATCCTCTGCAAAGTTTAAAGTTATTTGATAGTCTTTTCCTTGTTGAACTAAAACATATTGTTTTCCAGCTAAAGATTCTGTTTTTCCTACCTTTGAACTAGTACATCCAATCATTCCTAATACCAACATTAATCCTACAAATATTTTTTTCATTCTTCCTCCTTGTAAAAAATCTAGTTTTATTTTTCTTCTTGATACAGTGTTTGACTTAATTTTTTGCCATTTTGTCTTTTTTATTTAAAAAAATTATAAAAATTCCTGATATTATTATCATAATAAGGCTTATAAGGTGAGGAGCTCTAAGACCCATAAACATTAAATCCTCAGCTCTAAAGAAACTTACAAAAATTCTTATAAGACTATAAATTATTATATATGAACACCAAACCACTCCCACTGGATAATCTTTTTTTCTAAGGAAAAACCAAATAAAAATAAATCCAATAAAATTTAAAACAAGTTCATAAAGCATAGCTGGGTGAAGTGGAAGATTTGGAAATTCTTCCCCTGCTGGTGAAGAAAGTGGAAAAACTAATCCCCAAGGCACTTTCTCTGTATATTTTATTTTTTCTTCTAGTGGTAGACTTTGATAAAAATTAAACCACTGATAAAAATTTGGTTTTAATGAAAAAATATATTTATATGGTGTAAAAGTAGGAACTCCATAAATCTCTCCATTCATAAGATTTCCTATTCTTCCTATCCCTTGACCCAAAATAAGTGGACCTGCTGCAAAATCTCCAAGTTGCAATGGATTTATTTTTTTTATATATCCGTAGATACAAGTTCCGATTATCCCTCCGATTATTCCTCCGTGAATAGCCATTCCACCTTTCCAAACAGCTATAATATCAGCAGGGTATCTTAAATAATAATCTAAATTAAATAAAACATAATAAAGTCTTCCACCTAAAAGTCCTGAAATCATTGCTACAAAAGCATAATTTTCCACCAACTCTGGAGAAAAGCCTTTATCTTTTGCAGCTTTTTTTCCAAGCTCTATTCCAAGTAAAAAAGATATTGCATACATCATTCCATAATAGGTAATTTTTATTTTTCCTATGGCAAAAAATATTGGATTCATCTTTCTATCTCCTATAATTTTGTTGTTTATTTATAAGTAAGTTTACCACGTTAAAAAAATTTTTGCAATAAATAAAAATAAAACAGAGAGGGGCTAACAATCTGCTTTATTTTTAACATATATAAGTTTAAGGAAACAAGACGGTAAAATCTTATAGGAATGTTTTAGAAATACCTATCTTTGTATGGATAGATTATAACAATAAATTTGCTTTTTTTGAAATATTAATTTATAATACTACTATAAGAAAAACTTATAAAGGGCGTGGAAGATTTATGACATTAAAAGATATGGAATATGTTTGCTGTATAGCTGAATTCAATAACTTTTCAAAGGCAGCAGAAAAATTATTTGTCAGTCAATCAGCACTTAGTCAATCCATAACAAAATTGGAAGAAGAACTTGGATTACAACTTTTTAGAAGAACTAGCAAAGGGGTTTTTTTGACATATGCTGGAGAGATTTTTTTGGAAGAGAGTGAAAAAATAATATCTCAAACTAAAATCTTTAAAGAAAAACTTGAAAATCTTTCCTCTTGTAAAAAAAGAACTCTTGGTATAGGAGCTTATCAATTTTATGGAAGATATTTTTTCCCAAAAATTATTCCAGAATTTAATAAACTTTTTCCAGATGTTCAAATAAAAATAATCGAAGATTCTCAATATAACTTAGAAAAAATACTTTTAGAAGATGAAGTAGATTTAGTTATATCCGCATTTTTAGATTTTAACCCAAAAATTGTATATAAAAAACTTTTCACAGAGGATATTCTTCTAGCTGTACCAAAATCAAATCCTCTTAATCAAAAAATAAAAGATGAGATTATTGACCTTTCTATCTTTAAAAATGAAAGTTTTATACTACTTATGAAAGGTATAAAAGCTAGAAAAAATATTGATAAAATCTGTGAATCACTAAGTTTTAATTTACATTGTATCTTGGAAACAAAAGATTTTGAAACTGTTAACTCTCTTGTTGACCAAAATATGGGGGTTGGTTTTGTTCCAAGCTCTGTTGAAAAACTTGAGGGAATAAAATATTATAAAATTAAAAATGCTTATAGCAGTAGAGAATTTTTTATAGCCTATAAAAAATCAACTCAAAAGCCATATATAATATCTGAGTTTACTAAAATTGCTTTAACATCTATTGAAAAAAAATAATTTTTTTATTAAAAAGGTAGGAAAAATATGTATAAAATTTTAAAGAAAAAATGGCTTAGTAAAAATATTTGTCTTATGGAAGTAGAGGCGAAGGATCTTGCCCTTTCTGCAAAACCGGGACAATTTCTGATTGTAAAAAAAGATGAATTTGGAGAGAGAATACCACTTACTATATGTGACTACGACGTAGAAAAAGGAACTGTTACAATAGTTTTCTTTGTTCTTGGAAAAAGTACAAAGGATATTGGAACTTTAGAAGAGGGAGAATATTTCAAAGATGTAGTTGGACCTTTAGGAGTAGAAAGTGAATTTTTACACGAGGATTTGGAAGTTTTAAAAAATAAAAAAGTTTTATTTGTTGGTGGAGGAGTTGGGACAGCTCCAATCTATCCTCAAGTAAAATGGTTTGCAAAAAATGGTTTAAAAGCTGATGTTATTGTTGGAGCAAAAACTAAAGAACTTTTAATTTTAGAAGATGAATTAAAAAATGTAGCGGATAATCTATATATCGCCACTGATGACGGCTCTTATGGTTTCCACGGACTTGTAACTGATGTGATAGATGATTTGATAAAAAATCAAAATAAACATTATGACCATGTTGTTGCCATTGGTCCTATGATAATGATGAAATTTGTCTGTCTAAAAACAAAAGAATATGGAATAAAAACTACTGTAAGTTTAAATCCATTGATGGTTGATGGTACTGGAATGTGTGGAGCTTGTCGTGTAAGAATTGGAGATAAGATAAAATTTGCTTGTGTTGATGGACCAGAATTTGACGGACACTTAGTAGATTTTGACGAGGCTATGAGAAGACAAAATATGTATAAAACTGAAGAGGGAAGAGCAATGTTAAGAGAATCTGACGGAGCTACTCACTCTGCAAAAGATTGTCCAATAGATTCTCACGAAGAGCAAGATTTAGAAAATTTACCAAAAAATAAAAGAGTTCCTGTAAGAGAACAAGACCCAAAAGTTAGAGCAACTAATTTTAAAGAGGTTACTTTTGGATATACTTTAGAGGAAGCTAAACGTGAAGCCTCAAGATGTTTAAATTGTAAAAATCCTCTTTGTATGCAAGGTTGTCCTGTTTCAATAAATATTCCTGCATTTATCCAAGAGATAAAAAATGGAAATATTGAAGAAGCTGGAAAAATTCTGATGACTTATACATCTTTACCAGCAGTTTGTGGAAGAGTTTGTCCACAAGAAACTCAATGTGAAGGAAAATGTATATTAGGAATTAAAGGAGAGGCTGTTGCTATTGGAAAATTAGAAAAATTTGTAGGAGATTATCTTTTAAAAAATCCTATTGAAATAAATGTTCCTGAAAAAAATGGACATAAAGTTGGAGTTATTGGAAGTGGACCTGCTGGACTTACTGTGGCAGGAGATTTAGCAAAAATGGGATATGATGTTACTATTTTTGAGGCACTTCATAAAACTGGTGGAGTTTTAACTTATGGAATCCCAGAATTTAGACTTCCAAAAGATGAAGTTGTACAAAAAGAGATAGAAAATATTAAAAAACTTGGAGTAAAATTCAAGACAAATGAGATAATTGGAAAAACAAAACTTATTGATAAACTTTTAGATGAAGAGGGATTTGATGCAGTATTTATTGGAAGTGGTGCTGGACTTCCAAAATTTATGAATATTCCGGGAGAAAATCTAAATGGAGTCTTATCAGCTAATGAGTTTTTAACAAGAGTAAACCTTATGAAAGGTTACTTAGACAATTATGAAACTCCTGTAAAAGTTGGAAAAAAAGTTGCTGTTATCGGTGGTGGAAATGTAGCAATGGACGCTGTAAGAACCGCAAAAAGATTAGGAGCTGAGGCTCACATTGTTTACAGAAGAAGTGAAAAAGATTTCCCTGCTAGACTTGAAGAAGTACATCACGCAAAAGAAGAGGGAGTTATAATCGACCCACTTACACTACCAAAAGAAATCTTAGGAAATGAAAAAGGTGAGGTTATCGGTATGAGATGTATCCATACAAAACTTGGAGAACCTGACGCATCTGGTAGAGCATCTTTTATAGAAATTCCTGAATCAGAATTTATAATGGAAGTGGACACAGTTATAATGGCACTTGGTACTTCTCCAAATCCATTAATCTCATCTACTACAAAAAATCTTGAAATAAATAGATGGAAATGTATTGTAGCTGACGATTTTGGACAAACTTCAAGAAAAGGAGTTTTTGCAGGAGGAGATGCTGTTTCTGGAGCTGCCACTGTAATTCTTGCTATGGGAGCTGGTAAAAAATCAGCAAAAGCTATTGACGAATATATAAAATCTAAAAAATAATTTTTTAAGGCTCGGAATTTTTCTGAGCCTTTTTTATTTTATAAAACAAAAAAGATGCTGATCAAAATCAACATCTTTGTTTATTTTTTGAGTGGCGATTCTGACGCGAATTGAACGCGTGACCTACGCCTTAGGAGGGCGTCGCTCTATCCAACTGAGCTACAGAATCGTACCAATTACTCTTTATTATAACTATATTTTGTGAAAAATGCAAGTCTATTTTTCCAATATTCCCTTTAATCCATATGAAAAATGTTTCTTTCCAAGCCAACTAATAAGTTTTAATTTTGTAGAATAATCTTCAAAAAGATTTGATTTTTCTAAATGATTTACAACTTTAGAAAATTTTATTAACTCCTCCATAAAATGTGCATCACTGCCAAAAGTTACCTCTTTATCATATCTTTCCTGTACATCTTTTGCAATCCGATTTCTAAAATTTGGAAGAGCGTGATTATGAATCTCTATTGCATCAACTCTAGCAATAACATTATAAATATAATCTTTATTTTTCAAAAAATTCTTTTGAGCAAGTCCTGCTATATGAGGGATCGATTTATAACATTTAAAATTTTCCAAAGCTCTCAAATAATAATGAATATCTTGATGAGTTTTAGACATTCTATACCTATTTTTGTTTGGTTCAATAAAAGATTTATAAAAATAAATCAAATCATCTTCAGTTTTAAAATAAACTAACATTTCAAATCCATCTACACACCCAAGCTCAATCCCCGGAACTACATTTACTCCCATTTTTCTAAGTAAAATATTTCCAGCTATGGCATTGTGGTCTGTGACAGCTATCAAATAACTTTTATCTTTCAAATATTTTTCTAAAGCTCGACAGTTTATAAAACCGTCAGAGTAGTTTGTATGAATATGTAAATCTATAACTTTTTCTTCACTATTTTTTTCAACATAAAATTCCTGAAAAAATTCATTTAATTTTTGGTCTTTCATAATACTCCTCCTAGCTTTTTCAATAGATTAAATAATAGGAGACATCAATCTTGAAACAGACTCTTTTACTTTTTCTATTATACCTCTCTCTTTTACCATCATTTTTGTTATAGCTTCACTATTTGATAAATCTTCAAAAAATAGTTGTCTTAAATATCCAATAAGTTCTATATCATAAATCATATAATTTATTTCAAAATTTTGATAAAGACTTCTATAATCAAAGTTTGAACTTCCAAAAGATGCTATCTCATTATCTATAATAAGCATTTTACTATGTAAAAATCCACCATTATATTTATAGATCTCTGCTCCTCTTTCAAAAAGTTCTATAGAAAAGTTTTGGTTTGCCCAATAAACAAAAGGGTGGTCTGGTTTATCAGGTATTATTATTTTTACTTCAATTCCAGATGCAAGAGCTATTCTCAAACAATCTAGCAATAAATCATCTGGGACAAAATATGGACTTTCTATATATATACTTCTTTTGGCTTCCATTATCATCTTTATATAAGAATCTCTTATGGTTCTGTTTTCATAGTTTGGTCCACTACTAATAAGTTGGACTGCATTGACATCATATTTTTTAAAATTTTCATAGATAATGTCAACTTTTTTTCTAAGAACTCTATCAGTTTCAGTATAATCCAAATGTTTTTTCTGTAAGAAACTCCACATTATATAAAATTCTCTCTCTATATCAACAGATGCTTCTCCCTCAATTCTCGCTCCAGTATCTCTCCATTTACCAAAATCACTATTTCCTATATATTCATCTCCAATGTTAAATCCACCTGTATATACTATTAGACTATCAATTACACAAATTTTTCTATGGTCACGATAATTTGCTCTAATATTTCCTATTTTTATTAAAGGAAAGTTTGATGGAAAAAATACCTTAAGCTCCACTCCACTTTCTTTTAAAGATTTTTTTCTAGCTCTTTTTAATTTTCTAGTTCCTATACCATCAACTATAATTTTTATTTTTACTCCCTCTTTAGATTTTTTCTCTAAAAGGTCGTAAAATTTTCCACCAAGTTCATCATCACTAAAAATATAATATTCCATATTGATAGTTTCTTTTGCATTTTCAATATCTTTTAACATTTCCTGAAAAAATGAGTTCCCCTCTTTAAAAAAGCAAACTGTATTATAATATGTAACTTTATTTCCAATTGTTGTACTTATATAGTTTGTAAGTTGATTTCTCTTTTCAACAAGTTTTACCTTGTAATTATCACTTTTATAAAGTTCTTTGAAAAAAGTTCTTGAATAAAACTTTTTAACCTTTCTTCTCTTGTAAAATTTAAGTCCAAAAAACAGATAAGCTAAAAATCCCAAATAAGAGGTAAGAAGAAGTAACGTTATCCAAAATAAAGTATACATCGGTCTTTTTCTTTCTAGGAAAAGTACAATCAAAGCAAAAACAATATTTATAAAAAAAACTGAGTCTTTTAAGATAGCTAACATTTTTTCCCTCCCTCATTTTATTTAATATATTATACCACCTTTTTTCCTCAAATAATATAAATATTGTTGACTTTAAAAGGATAAAATACAAAAAAAGTAATTGAGAAATTTACAAATTTGGTATATACTTATTATATAAAGAACAATTTTGGAGGAGAGATTAGAATATGAACTTTTTTGATGACATTAAACTAGAAAAGAAATTTAACTTGATTATGGCAAACTTTTACAAAGAATTGGATTCTTGCCCAAGTAGGGTTAAATTATCTGATTTTATTCTAAAATCTTTTAATTACTCAAATGTAAATAATTTAAAAATAGATTCTCTTTTTGAAGTGAGTCAGACTTTTATCGACCAAGTAGTTTGCACAAAATCTGGACTTTTCAAAAAGATTCAATTTTTGTATGAAAATAAAAAATTTGATTTAGGATATATTAACTCTTTAATTGATGACAACAGAATTTCATCTATTGTTAATATTAATTATGATAACTCTTTTTGTGAAAATCCTAAAGCAATAAAAATCTCTCCATTTGATAAAACTTCTTTTACAGTAGGAAAATCTAAAATTTACAAACCTTTAGGAGATTTGGTTACTGCTGATACTTGTGTTATCACTAAACAAGATTTTAGAAAATTAAAAGTTTTACCTTTTTATAAAAATTATTTTGATGGAATTAGATATGAATTAAAACTTAGAAAAAATATTATTTTAGCTTTTGATATTGAGGATTCTGATTTCTTTGAAATTCTTGATTTTATCTTTGGAGATTATCCAGAATCTTTAAATGATATATATATGGTAGTTAAAAATACTATCACTGACAATAAAATTTTAAACTTTATAAAAAAATATAATATCCAAATTTTAAAATATGATTCTTTAGAGTTTTTAGAAAAACTTGAGACTTCTCTAAATATTGACCCTGAAATTTTAGAGGAAAATAAAAAAGAAGTTATAAAAGAACTTAGAGAAGAAGTTCAATTCTCTCTTTTTGAACAACCAATAAATGAAAATGTTGTTGCTGAAGAAAAGAACGAAGATGAAAAAGTTGAAGAAGTTAGTCAAAATATTGAAGATGAAAAAACTACTGAAGAAGAAATCCAAGAGATAAAAGAGGATAGTTCTTTAGAAAATATAGAAATAAATAATAATGAAAACACTATTGAAGAAACTTCTAATGAAACAGAAATAGAAACAGTTAATACTTTTAAATCAACAGAGAATAGATTTGCCGAGTTAAAAGAAAAATTAAATAAGATAGCTAAATCTATTGAAGGATTTAAAGAAGTTTCTGAGTTTGTTGAAACTGTTAAATCTGAAGATACTCCTTGTGAAGAAGAAAAAAATGAGGAAGTAACTGAAGAAATAGAAAATAATTCTAGTGATATTGAAACTTTAGAAGTTGTTGAAAATATTGAAGAAGATAAAAAAGAGGAAATAGAAAATATCTCTAATATAACTGAAAATATAGAGGAAAATAAAATTGAAGAAGTAGAAAATATCGAAGATACTTCTAATGAAAAAATAGTTGAAGAAATTATTGAAACTGAAACTTCTATAGAAACTAAAAATGAAGAAGTTGTTGAGAATATAGAAAACACTCCTTGTGAGGAAGATTTATCTATTGAACCAATAGAAGAAATAAAAGAAAATATTTCTGAAGTTGAGGATAACTCTGATAAAGAAATTATTGAAGAAGTAAAAGAGGAAGTAATTGAAACTACTCCTACTGAAATAGTAGAAGATAAAAAAGATGAAAATATTTGTGAAACTGTTGAAGAAATTATTCCAAAAGAATTAACTCTTGAAAAAAATGAATTTAAGTTAGAAACAGCTCTTGAACAAAAATATTCATCAAGTGGACTTAACTCTTTCCCAATCTTCGCTAGTAATATTCCAGAAGATATTGATCTTTCTGAAGTAGAGATCGTTGGAAGTGCTGAAATGAAAATTGGAGAGCATACAAACAGTAGTTTTATGAGAATTTTATCTACAAAAGATAAATCAACTTCTCTTCTTGAAATAAAATCAAGAGAATTAAGATTAAGATTTAGTATTATTTATGATACACCAGGAATGTTCAAAGTTACTAGTGATTATCTACACTATGAAATCTCTACTAGCACAACTCACGGAAGAGCAATCGTAGTTTTAGAGATGTTAGAATCATTATTTGGTGGAACTCCTATGGAATTTTCATTTAAAAATCTTTCAGGACAAATATCTTTAAATAATCCTACTGAGCTTATAAAAATAAAATCAGCTCTAAATTTATTCAGACTTGCAAAAACAGCTGGAATAAAAATCCAAATGAATAAATTAGAAAATATTCAAGAAATTTTCTATAAATTAAATCTTGAAGTTTTATTACAAGATAAAAATTATTCAACTTGGTGTAACTATGAAACAGATAGAAAAGATATAAATATTGGAGATAAACTTACTTTTAGAAGAGTTTTCTCAATAGATAAGAAAAATATTGAAGAAGTTATAGTTCTTAAAAAGCCTGTAGCTGAAAAAGATATAGTAGATAATAAAATCATTGGAAAAAGCAAAGTATGTACAGTTTACTTAAGAAAAATAAGAGGTGAATTTTAATGCTTGAAAAAGATAAGTTTCTTAGGGAATTTTCTATCAGTGAAAAAACTTTTGAAGCCACTGGTATAAAATGGAAAACCCTTGAAGAAATTTATGATGATTATGTAAAGTTAGTTCCTCTTTTAGAAAAAAAAGCTGATGAGTTTACTTTTAAATTGATAGACTCAAAGGCTGTTCACTCTGTAAGAAGAAGAGTAAAAAAACCTACTCACCTAATAGAAAAAATTATTAGAAAAGGGAAAAAATATCAAAAAAGAAATATTAATGTAGATAATTATAAAGAGATTATTACTGACCTTAT
>George_p2__coassemble_1620_pt1 | contig 13422 bp, 13 predicted proteins | sample George_p2__metabat2_low_PE_028 | metagenome-assembled genome bin George_p2 | reverse complement strand
GAGTTTTTAGAAAAAGCAAAAGAGTTTATGAACTGTGATATTATAATAAGGGAACACGGTTATCGTTCTGTCCATTATCTTATAGAAGTTCCCCTTGAAGAAACTAATGAAAAAGTTTATACTGAGATGCAAGTAAGAACTGTTTTTGAAGAAGCTTGGAGTGAGATAGACCACATTATCAGATACCCTTATGATGTTAATAATCCAATTCTTAATGAATATTTAAGTATTTTCAATAGAATTGTAGGAAGTGCTGATGAAATGGGTACATTTATAAAAAATCTTAAACCAACAGTCAGTGAAAATTTTGGACCTGAATCAGACAGGGAACTTGATAATAAATTCAAATAATAAGGATACACTTATGAAAATTTTAATTTCTGAAGAAAATTTTATTCATAATATAAATTTTTTGAAAAAAAAATATGACAGAGATATTTTACCTGTTATCAAAGCAAATGGTTATGGACACGATTTGAAACTTATCGTGTCTTTACTTTTAAAATATAAAATAAACCAATGTGTGGTGGCTCGTCTTTCTGAAGCTTTGGAGATTTTAAGATCTCTTTCTATTCCAAAAGATTTTAAAATTTTGGTTTTAGAATCTATCTCCAAGGAAAATTTTGGATATATTTTAGATTATCCTCAAATTCTTGCCACAGCAAACTCTATTGATGATATTTTAAAACTTTTAGAAAATAAAATCCCTACAATCCAAATTCAAATAAAAATAGATTTAGGATTTGGAAGAAATGGGATAACGACTGATGAAATCCCTCTGCTAAAAGAAATTATTTCTAAAGAAAATACTAAATTTTCTGGAATATTTTCTCATCTTTTCTCTGTTCCTTATAAAAAAGGTATTGAGCTTATAAATATTTTTGAAAATATTTTAAATACCTTTGGAAAAAATAGATTTTCTATGATACATCTTCAAAATAGTCTTGGGATTAGCAGTTATGGAACTATCCCTTTTACAACTCATCTTAGACCAGGAATGTTTATCTATGGATTTTATGAAGATGGAGCTTATGAAAAAAATTTAAAAAAAGTTTTTTCTTTAAAAGGAAATTTCACTGCTATTAAAAATATAAAAAATATAGATTATTTAGCTTACACTCCAAAAGAAAATCTAAAAACTACTTCTGAAAATATCGGTTTTGTAAAAATTGGTTATGGAGATGGATTTTTAAAATCAAATGAGGGGTCTTTTGTTAAAATAAAAGATAAATTTTATAAAATACTTCTTATTACTATGGATAATACTTTTATAGAAGTTGATGAAAGTATAAATATTGGTGATGAAGTAGAAATTTATTTTGATTTTAATTCTACAAAAGAACATCTAAAAATAAATATCTGCGAATTTTTACCAATCCTCTCTCCAAGAATACCAAGAATATTAAAATAAAATCCCTGCTAATTAGCAAGGATTTTTTATTTTACAAAGTTTTTATTAAATTTTCCAACTCCTCAACAGTTTCAGCAAAAACTTTTCCACCTTTTTCCTCTAAGAAATCCCTATCTCTAAATCCCCAAAGAACAAGAATTGTTTTTAAATTTCCATTTGTTCCAGTTTGTAAGTCTACTTCAGAATCTCCCACATAAACTGCCTCATCTTTTGAAATTTTAAAATATTCTAAAGCTTTTTCAATTCCAGCTGGATTTGGTTTAAGTGGCATTTTTTTATCATCACCAATCACTAAATCAACTGATTTTCCAAAAAATTTCTCAGCTATTACATCAGCAGAGTTTTGAGCTTTATTAGTGATTATAGCAATTTTAAATCCCTCTTGATGAAGTTTTTCTACAAGTTCCCTTGTTCCAACATATGGTGCTGTTTTAATAAGAGAATGTTCTTTATAATAAGTTAACATCTCCTCATAACATTCATTTATTATTTTTTCATCTGTATTTTGAGGGACAGCTCTTTCCATAAGTTTTTTTATTCCGTTCCCTACGAAACTTCTTATCTCTTTTATTGTTCTTTTTGGAAAATTATGCTTTTCTAAAATATAATTTGTACTGTCTGTTAAATCTTCCAAAGTATTCATTAATGTTCCATCTAAATCAAATAAAACTGCTTTTATTTTCATCATATCTCCTTATTTTGTAAACTCCTCATAAATATTATCAGGAAGTTTATTTTCTAATTTTATTTTACATTTTATAGGTTTCTCACCTATATATTCTACCACATCTCCCTGACCAACATAAACAAAAGATTGAGTAATTCCATCAATTTTATTAAATTTTCTAATAAAGAAATGAAGATTAACTCCTCTTTCTCTATTTTTTATAAAGTTTTGTCCAACCTCTGAATCTTGGCTTGTACTAGATTTTGTAAACCAAGTAAAATGTCTTTTATCAAAGATAATATTGTTAAACTTAAATTTTTTCTCATCATCTTTTTCAAGATTTATAAAAAGATAAAAAGATTTTTTATCCTCACTTGGATTTACTCCATTTCTATAAGAGCTGTGAAGTTTTCCATAGTTACTTAAAAGAGCCACCTCTCTCATTGAATAAGATTCATAAAGTTTTAAAAATGGCACTCCATAATTTTTATTCCCAAATTTATTTATATACTCTCTTATTCCAAAAAGTATTACCTCTTCCAAATATGATTTTATTTTATTCTTTTCTAAGGCTTTTTCAAAAACTTTTGTTTTTTCCAAAATAAAATCACTATTTTCTATAAGTTTTATCCTACGTCTTTTATCACTAGCATCTAAAAATTCCCAAGATATATTTCTAAAAGAGTGTTCCAAAGTTTTTTTATCAAAACTTTCTTGATATTTTTGTATCTCTTTTTCTAAATCCATTAAGTTTATTTTATTTTTTTCTAAGCTAAGTTTTAAAATTAAAATCTCGTGAATTCTCTTAAGAGGCAGATAACTTTCTACCTCTTCCAAAACTTTTACTTCTTCATCTGTAAAAGAAATCTCATTTTCTCCAATAGCTTTTAAAAATCCATAATAACTTTTATATTTTAAAATAAATTTATAAATATTTGGAGCTCCCTCAAAATTAATATAGTCCATATATGTTGGAACTCTTTTCAAAAGATTTTTAAAATTATTATATTCTTCTTTTAAATATTTCAAAGTATTAAAATTTTCATTTTCTATCTGTTCCAAAATTCTCTCTTTTAAAATCTCGTCCATATTTATATAGATTGATTTTGAAAGATTGGAAAAATCTGATTTTATTTGTTGTTTTATGTGATCTTTATCATAGGTTGCGTTTCCTGTAAGAGCCAGTGCCACCAAAAATATTTTTTTATGATTTCCTATAAAATCCAAAACTGTAACAAACTCTTTTTCATCTGTTTTACGAAGTCCTCTCCCAAGTTGCTGTATAAAAACTACTGGAGAATTTGTAGGTCTAAGCATCAGCACCATATTTATACTTGGAATATCTACTCCCTCATTAAAAATATCTACAGTGAAAATTACTTTTAATTCATCATTTTCATTCTCTAAATTTTCTATTATTTTTTTTCTTTTTTCTGGAGTGTCTTCCCCTGTTAAAACTTCACTTTTTATTCTCCGTTTTGTAAACTCCTCCGCCATAAATTTAGCGTGATTTCTATTTGCACAAAATCCTAGAGCTTTCATTTTTTTACCTGAAAATCCATAAAGTTTTATTTTCTCCAAAATAAAATCAGTTCTTTTATTTATCATTAGTTTTTTTGCAACTTCATCTATTTTATTTAAGTCAACATCTGACAGATCTACCTCTTTTATATCTGTTATCCCAAAATAATGAAAAGGGGATACCAAATTATTATCTAAAGCCTCACGAAGTCTTATCTCCATTGAAATATTCCCACCAAAAACTTCATAGATATTATATCCATCACATCTTTCTGGGGTAGCTGTAAGCCCTAAAAGAAATTTTGGTTTAAAATATTCTATAACTTTATTATAGGTCTCACTTCCAATGTGGTGTGCCTCATCAATAACTATATAATCAAAATATTCCTTTGAAAAATTCTCCAAATTTTTATGAAGAGTTTGGATACTTGAAAATATAAAATCTCTGTCCAGCTCTTTTTTAGTTCCAGTGAATTTTCCAAAAGTTTTATTTTTAAAAATTTTCTCAAAACTTCTTTGAGCAGAATTTAAAATCTCCTCTCTATGAGCTACGAATAAAACTTTCTTTGCTCCAAAATTCTTTATGTCAAAACAAGCAAGGTATGTTTTTCCAGTTCCTGTGGCAGAAATTCCAAGAGATCTATCTCCACCATTCTCTCTTATTTTTTGAAGATTTTCAAGAGCTAGACTTTGCATATAGTTTGGTTTAATCTCATCTCGTTTTCTATAAAAATATTTTTTTGAATTTATATTATCAAAAAATTTATTTGGGTCATAGTCAAAAGATTTTTCCCATAAATAATCATATTCATTTAAAAGCTCTTGTAAACTTTCATCATCTTCAGAAAAAGTAATCTCATTATTCCACTCTATATTACTTTTCAAACCTCCAAAAGATATATTTGAAGAGCCTAAAATTATTTTTATATTTTCTTTATTTTTAAATATATAAGTTTTAGGGTGAAATCCTTGAGTTTCTCCATCAAAATATTTAAGTTCTATATTTTTAAACTCCAATATTTTTTCTAAAGCTTTTTTCTCAGTAACGTTCATATAATTAGAGGTTAAAATTTTACCTTTTATCCCTCTCTCTTCTAATTTTTTTAAGATATCTACCAAGATTTGAACTCCAGAAAATCTTATAAAAGAAACTACAAATAAAAACTCCTCACATTCCAATAAACACCTTTTTATAGTTTCTAACATCAATTTTGAATTGTTATTTATTAAATTAAAATTCATCTTTTCTCCTGCTTAGATTTTTTATACACCATAATTATACAAAAAAAATTGAAAAATGTTAATTTAAAAATCTTTGTTATATTTTATTTATAAAATCACAAATTTAGTTTAATTCTTTCTCTTTACTCATTAATCTTTTTATGATACAATTTATATGTTAAATTCGATAAAAAAATTTCATATAAATATTATAATTTAGGAGGAAATATGTTTATTTTTAACAATGGAAATATTATTAATCCAGAAACTGAGCAAGTAATAAATGAAGACAATATATTTATCAGTGCTTCTCAAATAGCTTTTAACTCTATTGATGATATAGTTGAAAATGTTATTAACAAAATAGCTCTTTATGTTCAAGCTGAAAATCAAAAATTAGCTTCTAAATACTCTGCTGAATTTGGAATAAAAAAAGAAGAACTTCAAAGAATCGAAACTGAGCTTAACAACGCTCCATCTATATCTGACGAAAATATGGATAAAATCTCTCAAATAAAACAAAGATTAAAATTAGCTTCTTATGAAACTTCAATAAAAAAATTAACTATTGAAATTGAAGAATTACAAAAAAAAGAAGAAGAAGAGTTAAGAGAAAAAACTCTTGAACTTAAAGATAAACTTGAAAAATATAGAAACTCTCTTCTTTCTCTTGTAGAATCTAGCGAAACTTTAATAGAAAACAACTTAAAAGGAGAAAAACAAGACTATCTTAAAACTGCAGGAATCCCTGTATCTAATGTTGCACATATGTCACTTAGAAGTCTAGCATCAATCTCTGTTGAGCTTTCTTTAGAAAAAAATTATGACAAAAAAATAAAAATATTAACTGAGGATAAATATGCTTTCTCAAGAAGTTTTGACGCTGTAAAAAATAAAGTTTCTTCTGTTGAGGGTCAATGGCTAGAGATAAAAAATTATTCTAATATTTATATGGACGAATATTCTATCTTCTCAAAATTAACTGATAGCATAATCGAAGTTCTTATGGAAAGAAAAGAACACGCTGATGTTACAAGAAGAAAAAATGAAGAAGATGCTCTTTATGTAGAAAGAGAAGAATCAAAAAGAAGACTTGTTGAGATTGACCAAATGTTAAATGAGTTAATCAGAGAAACTATAAAAATAAAATTAGATGAAAAAGAAATAAAAATTCCTGAATTTTTAGCAGGTTCTAAATTTTTTAAATAATCTATAATTAAATTTTTCGTTAGCTGTTGTGTTTTACAACAGCTAATTTTTTTATTCCTCAGTCTATAACTTGAACAAATGTTTAATTATAAAATTTTTTTCAAAAAATAGAACTTTCTTTGATTAAAAAGGGTTGACTTTTTTTTACAATTCGTGTATAATCATAAGGTAATTTAACCTTTCCCACAAAGGACCGTTGCGTTATATATATTATATAACTGAATTTTTTAGGAGGAAAAAAGTGAAAAAATACACTGTAATGCAAAGAACTGAAGATGTAGTTAGAGATTGGTATCACTACGACGCAGAAGGAGTAGTTTTAGGAAGATTAGCAGTAGAAATAGCTAAAAAATTAATGGGAAAAGAAAAAGTTTCTTTCACTCCTCACGTAGATGGTGGAGATTATGTTGTAGTAACTAACATAGAAAAATTAGTAGTTACTGGAAATAAAATGAAAGACAAACTATACTATAGACACTCTGGATTCCCAGGAGGAATTAGCAAAAGAACATTTGAAGAAGTTATCACAAGAAAACCAGAAGATGCTTTAATGCTAGCTGTAAAAAGAATGCTTCCAAAAAATAGATTAGGAAGAGAACAATTAACAAGATTAAGATTATTTGTTGGTGCTGAACACGGACACGTTGCTCAAAAACCTACAAAGGTAGAAATGTAAGGGGGTATTAACAGTGGCAGAAATGAATCAATTTAGAGGAACTGGAAGAAGAAAAACTTCTGTAGCAAGAGTAAGATTAATTCCTGGAGAAAAAGGAATCGTTATAAACGGAAAAACAATGCAAGAATATTTTGGAGGAAGAGAAATCCTTTCTAAAATAGTTGAACAACCTTTAGTTTTAACTGAAACTTTAGACAAATACCAAGTAATCGTTAACGTATACGGTGGAGGAAACTCTGGACAAGCTGGAGCTATCAGACACGGTGTTGCAAGAGCTTTAATACTTGCTGACGAAACTTTAAGAGGAGCTTTAAAAGAAGCTGGATTCTTAACTAGAGACTCAAGAATGGTTGAAAGAAAGAAATTCGGAAGAAGAAAAGCAAGAAGAAGCCCTCAATTCTCAAAAAGATAATTTTTTACAAATTATTTTATCAAGAATACAAAACAAAATCCCACAGGTATTTTACTTGTGGGAATTTTTTATATTTTTCAAAATAAAAAAGTACAGACAAAATTTATTTAAAAAAATTGTCTGTACTTTTTCTTAATTTATGCTGATTTTTTTATTTTTATCTCTACAACTTTAGATTTTATTTTCTTAATTCCAAAAGTTAAGAAAATCATTACAGAAAATACAAGAGTTATAACTTCATTCGCTGGAGCTGATAACCATATTCCCTTGCTATCAAGTACCAATGGTAGTATATAAAGAAGTATATTTATAAAAATTACTCCTCTTAAAATACTTAGAAGTGCAGAAGTCAGAGCATCTTCAATAGCTGTAAAATAAGCACTTATAATTATATTTATTCCCATTAACACATAAGTAAAACTATAAAGTCTTACAGCCTCTTTTGTAATTATAAATAAATTTTCATCATTTTTGACAAACATAGCTATAATATCGTGAGAAAAGAAATTTATTGCAAGGTAAAATAAAATTCCAAGACCTGTAACAGTTGCCACTCCTATTTTTAAAATCTCTTTTATTCTCTCATATTTTTCAGCACCAAAATTATAACTTATCACTGGTTGAAGACCTTGTGAAAATCTCCTATCATCGTCATTGTAACAAGAGTAGAGATATATCCAATGATTCCAAAAGCCGATACACCTTTTTCACCAATCATTCTCATAATGTTTATATTAAATACCATAATAACAATTCCAGTGGCTATCTCTGTTAAAAATTCTGATGACCCATTAAAACATAATGCTCCAATAGCTTTAAAATCAAATTTTGTAAATTTAAACTTTAGTTTTTTAGCTCTAAAAACTAAATACCAGCCAAGTGAAAGTGCTGTTCCAAGTTGTGCCATTCCAGTTGCAAGAGCTGCTCCACCAATTCCCCAATGGAAATGAACTATAAATATATAATCAAGAACAATATTTACAACAGCTCCTGTCAAATTACATATCATTGAATAAGATGGATTTCCATCTATTCTAATAAATACCTCAAATCCATAAGCCAAAAGATAAAATATTGTAAAAAACGAAATAATAAAAAGATAAGTTTGTGCAGATTCAATTACAACTTCATTAGCTCCCAATATTTTAACCATTTGTTTTGAAAAAAATATTCCAAGAAAACTAAGTATTCCACCAAGAACTAAAAATAATTGTGCAGAAAGACTGTATATTCTATTTGCCTCTTTTGAATCTCCTTCTCCAAGACGTATAGCAATAATAGTTCCTCCACCTACAGCTATCATTATTCCAAGGGCAAAAGAGATATTTACATAAGGCATTACAATATTTACTGCTGCTATCTCCTTTGCTCCTAGATATTTTCCTATAAAAATACCATCAACTATTGTGTAAAGTGAGTATATCCACATCGTACATATAGACGGGATACCATATTTTAATATAATTTTCGTAAGACTGTCTTTACCTAAATCTAATTTTGCCATATATATCATTCTCCTTTTTTTATTTTTATTTTAAGAATGATATTTCGCTAAGTTTCTCTGTCTCTGAAAAGGAGTGTCCATAGTGATATTTTTTGCGAACTCTCTAGTTTCATGATATCGACCTCCTTATGTAGATATTATAAACCTTAGAATAGTTCTAGAGTCAATAGAGAAATTAAAAAATACTGCTGTAAATTTATAAAAATACAACAGTATTATTTTAATTTTTATTTTTTTATACTTTTTATAAGTCTTGCGATATTTTCAGATGTTTTTTCTAAATTTTCCTTTCCTTGAGAAAGAGCCTCTTCTAAAGTTTCAACTCTCGGAAGTATTGGAAAAATAGCATTAAATCCATAATCATATAAAATATCAACATCTTTCCCAACATTTCCAGCTAGTGCAATTACAGGAATATTATATTTTTTAGCAACTTTTGCCACACCATAAGGAGTTTTTCCAAATCTAGTTTGACTGTCTATACTTCCCTCTCCAGTTATTACCAAATCTGCCCCTTGGATTTTTTCTTCAAGTTTGCTATATTCTATTACAATATCTATTCCTTTTTTTAATTCTGCTGATAAAAATCCCATTAACCCTCCGCCAAGACCACCAGCAGCACCAGAGCCAGAAATAGTTTCTATATCAACTCCCAAATCTTTTTTTATAATTTTAGCAAAATACTTTAAATTGTTATCAAGAATTTTTAACATTTCTGGAGTTCCGCCCTTTTGTTTTCCAAAAATATATGAGGCTCCTCTTTCTCCTGTTAATGGATTATCAACATCACAAGCCACTATAATTTTTACTTTTTTTAATCTCTCATCTAGATTTGACAGATCAATTTTATGAAGTTTTGATAGCTCTCCACCACCAAAACCAATCTCTTTTCCATCTTTATCCAACAACTTTCCACCAAGAGCTTGAATCATACCAGCACCACCATCATTAGTGGCACTTCCACCAATTCCTATTAAAATAGTTTCAATATTTTTATCTAGTGCTGATTTTATAAGTTCTCCTGTTCCATAAGTTGTAGTTATCATTGGATTTCTTTTTTCTTTTGATATTAATTCTAATCCACTAGCTTGAGCCATTTCAATAATAGCTGTTTTTCCATCTCCAAATATTCCAAATTTTGAAATTATTTTCTCTCCAATAGGGTTAGTTGTTTCAACTTTATATATTGCCCCATCTGTTGAATCAACTAAAGCTTCTGTTGTCCCCTCTCCACCATCTGCCATAGGAACTAAAATATATTCGCCCTCTTCAAATATTTTCTCAAAACCCTTTTGTATTGCAATACAAGCCTCTTTTGCACTGATACATTCTTTAAAAGAGTCAGGTGCTATAACTATTTTCATTCTTCTAACTCCTTTTAAATTTCTAACTTCCCTAATCTTTTTCTATCTTTCCAATCAGGCATAAATCTTGCCACATAATTATAAAAATTTTTACTGTGGTTTGGGTGTTCTAAATGAGCTATCTCGTGCAAGATAACATACTCTACAAATCTTCTATCTTGTTTTAAAAGTTCACTATTTAGATTTATATTTTTCTTTCCTACCTCACAAGAACCCCAATTTCTTTTTAAAGTTTTTATTGTAAGTTTATTTATAGATTTATTGGTTATTAAAAGCCATTTTTCCAACATCTCTTTTAGAATAATTTTTCCTTGCTCCCTATACCAATAATCTATTATTTTCTTTTTATAATCTCTATCATCTATCCTCAAAGTAAAAAGATATAATTTATCATCTTTAAATAAAATATTATCTTTTTGACTTTCTACCACTTCTAATAAAAATTTTTTATCAAAAATATTTAAAATATCTCCAGTGGTGTATTTTATTTTTCCATCAGATATATTTTTTAATTTTTTTATATTTTCTAATATCCAATCTTTTCTTATTACTAAAAGTTTTTCAACATACTCATAAGATACATGCCAAGGGATAGAAATTGCAAGAACTCCCTCATCTTTTATTTTAAATATGATATTTTTTATCCTTTTTCTTTTAACTTCTATAGATATATTTTCTAATTCTTTAGGCAGTTTTAACATTATCTATTTTTTAAATTTAGAAGTTCATAGATTTTTACTAGATAGAAAGTTTTAAAATCATTTGATTTTTCTAAAACTTCATCAAAATCTAGCCATCTTCCTTCTAATTCTTCTCCCTCATCTAAATGTAAAGATTTTTGCTTAGCTCCATCTTTTAATTTTAATATATAAAGGCTTAATTTCTCCTCAGTATATCCTGGAGAGATTGCAAGAGGTTTTTTCTCTGTGTAAATTATATCGTAATCCTCTTTATTATATCCCCCTTCCTCTGATACTTCTCTATAAAGGGCATCCATATCTATTTCTCCCTCATCTATAAGCCCTGCTATAACTTCTATTGAGTTTCCATTTATTCCCGGTCTAAATTGCTCTACAAAGTATCCCTTTTTCCCATCAGCAGAAACTAAAAGAGCTGCAATCGCACTTTGTTTTTCTAAATATTCTAATGTCACTCCATTTTGTGGATGTTTCATTTTTCTTGGTTTTAAAAATACGAATTCTTCCATATCCTATCTACTCCTTTAATACAAATTTTCAACATCTAAGTTAACTTTATAAATAACATCTTTTCTTTCAATAATAACTTGAACTTTTTTAGAAATCTCTTGATTTTCTCTCAGTTTTTCCAAAAATTCTTTAGATGGATTAATAGCTATTGGATTTCCAACAGATTTTAACATTGAATAATCTCCACTTGTATCTCCATAAGCATAACTTTTTTCTAAATCCAAATTATATTTTTCACAAAATCTATTAAGAGATTTTATCTTATTTCTTGAATCCCACATTGGCGAGATTTCTCCAGAAAATCTTCCATCTTTTGTATGATAAATAGATCCTTGATAATCATCAGCACCACATTTATTTGCCATTCTTTTTACCAAGAAATCTGGACTTCCAGAGATAAATATCACTTTATGTCCTTGTTCTTTGTGCCATTTTATTCTCTCTCTAGTGTATCTATATACTCTATTCCCACTTAGATTTAAAACTTGGTCTGAAACAAAATCATTATCTTTTTCAGATATTCCTATCATTGCATTTACATAACTTTCAGTCAAAGAAAGAAGATATTTATCATAATCACCCTTTCTCTCATTCCAAAGTTTAAATGTTTCTTTTACTTTTTCTTCATAAGCTAATGGATCTATCAATTCATATTTTATCATTTTCTTAAAATGTTCTGTCAGAAGAGAATTTCTATAAATTGTTCCGTCAATATCAAAAAATGCTCCAATCATATTTCACTCTCCTTTTTACTAATTTTTTCTCTATTTCATCTATCATTCTACCATATCCCCCTATAATAATAAAGTTTTTTTGCCTTTTTATAATTTTTTTGATAAATTTTATTTTTTACTCTTCTATTTTTGTTAAAAATATGTTATTATTTAATAAAAAAAGAACTTTTTGAAATGTTCTAAAATTATATTTTAACAGGGGGAAATTATATATGATGAAAAAAAAGGATTTCGTAGCACTTTATCAGGAGTTAGGTAACATTGAAAGCTTTACAGCAGCTTCTCAACAAGTTGAACTATTTATGGAAGCCGTTAGAGTTGCTATGGAAAAAGATGATTTAGTAATCTTAAGAAAATTTGGAAACTTTGAAAAAAGAATATTAAAAGGAAGAGTTGGAAGAAATCCAAAAACTGGGGACACTTTAATGACTGAAACAAAATATAGAGTAAACTTTAAACCTGCATCTACTTTTAATAAAAGAATTGATGACTATACAAAAGCTTTAGAAGCTGCTCCTAAAAAAAGAAAATCTTGTAAAAAAGCAAAATAATTAATTTTTTAAGAGATTATTAAAAATTTTTTTAATAGTCTCTTTTTTATTTTTTGATAATTCCTTACTTTACTTGACACTTTCCATTGTTTAGAGTAATATATTATTATAATATTTATTTTTATTGTAATTAAAGAGGAGGACTAATGAGTTCAGAATATTTATATAAAAATATAGAGTTTAATATTAATATTGCCAAAGATATTATCCCTGTTATTTTGCTTAAAAACTCTACTTTAAAAAGAGAAAAAATAATTGAAAGTGTTTATCTTTATCATATTTTAAATGGTGGATTAAAAAGTGAAGGGAATGAAAAATATAGTATCATAAATGCTCTTACTGAGTTAAAGGAAAAAGGTGTCGTTGAACAACCTAATCTTGGATATTATAAGTTAACAGAAACTTACCAAAATAAAATAAAACTTGGGGAAGATAACCTAATCAAACTTCCATTTGATAAAAAAGTATCTAAAGATATTGAAGTAAATGTTGAAGATTTAGAGACAGAACTTAAAAATCTTTCTTTTGAGCTTTTAAAAACTTTACCTTTAGATGATAGAAAAATTCTTTATAAAAATATTTTAGAGAAATTTGAACTAAAAGCTTATCAAGAAAACAGCTATGAAAATAAAAAACATATTATTGAAAAAATTAAATTACTTTTAGAAACTCTTTAAAAAAATTATTAGTAACTATTTAGAAACTAGGTAACACATGTGTTACTTAGTTTTTTATTTTAAAATATATAAAAAAATTTTACATATTTTTCTCTTAAAACTTTTCATTTTATTCCTATAAATGTATCTAAAATTCCTATATTTTTGAAAAATAAAAAGTTGACTTGAAAATCAATATCTCAAATCAACTTCACTCATATAATATTTAATAACCTTGTCAGCTTTTTTCTAAAAAATATTTCATCTTTTTAAATATGATCAATATTT
>George_p2__coassemble_1401_pt1 | contig 15195 bp, 17 predicted proteins | sample George_p2__metabat2_low_PE_028 | metagenome-assembled genome bin George_p2 | reverse complement strand
TTGCCAACTTTTTAATTTTTTGTAAAAGTTGGAAAAAGTGATAATTTTGGAAAGACTTTTAATGGGAATAGAAAAAATTATTTTATATGTAAAAGTAATGTGATATTTTTAAAACAGAAGTAAGATAGATATTAAAATATATTATTTTTTATATTATATATTGTGGTTGATTTGAAATATTAGTTTTCAAGTCAACTTTTTATTTTTTTGAAAAATAAAAAAGAGAAGAATTTTATTAAAATATATTTTTATGATATAATTAGGTAAGAAAAATAAAAATGGAGAGAATATGAAAAAAGCAGTTGGAATTGTAGTGGAATATAATCCTTTTCATAATGGACATAAATATCATCTAAATAAAGCTAAAGAGTTAGGAGATATAGTTATAGGAGTTATGAGTGGAGATTATGTTCAAAGAGGAGAGCCTAGTCTAATAAATAGATGGAAAAGAGCAGAGATAGCATTAAAAGAGGGAGTGGATATAATTTGTGAACTTCCTTGTTTTTATTCTTCTCAAAGCGCTGAGATTTTTGCTAGAGGTTCTATTGGAATATTAAATTTTATTGGAGTGGAAAAAATTATTTTCGGGTCTGAAAGTGATAGATTAGAAAACTTAAAAAAAATAATAGAGATAAGTGAAGATAAAAATTTTCAAGAAAATTTGAAAAAACAATTAGAAGAGGGAATATCCTATCCAAATGCTTATAATAAAATTTTAAAAGAATTTTTAGACGAGAGTATAGAGCTAAATTCGAATGATATTTTAGGACTTGAATATTTAAGAGCTATAAAATATTTTGGGAATAATATAGAGCCAGTTACTCTTAAAAGAGAGGGTGGAGGATATTATTCTGAGGAGGAAAAAAATAGGATACTCAGTGCCACAGGAATAAGAAAACTTATATTAGAAAAAAAAGAGATAGAAAAATTTATTCCTGAAAAATCTTATGAAATTTTAGAAAATGAGATAAAAAATAATAAAATAACTGCTTTGGAAAAATTTTATCCTTTAATAAGATACAGTATCTTAGAAAAAAGAGATAGACTTTTTGAAGCACAAGATGTGGAAGTGGGATTTGATAAAAGACTTTATGAGATAGCTATAAAATATGATAATTATAAAGATTTTTTTGAAAATCTGATGACTAAAAGATATACAATAGGTAGAGTGCAAAGAATATTAATTCATATACTTTTGAATATAAAAAAAGATGATACAAGATATTTAAAAGATAATATTCCATATATTAGAGTTATGGGATTTTCAGAAAAGGGTAAAGAATATTTAAAGGAATTTCAAAAGATAAAAGAAAATAATATAGAGATTATTACTTCTTTTAAAAATATTCAGAAAAAATTATCTCCTGAGAGTTTAAGATTTTTGGAACTAAATGAGAAAGCAAGTATAATTTATAAAATAATAAATAATTATGAAGAAAGAAAAATTCCATTAATGGTGGAATAAAGGACGGAAAAATGAAACTAACAAAAAGTACACAGATTTTTTATGGGTTAGGGGTTAGCTATGCAATAGTTGACCAAATTTTTGCACAATGGATTTTGTATTTTTATCTACCACCAGAAAGTTCAGGACTAAAACCTATAATGGCACCAGCTCTTATTTCTATTGCATTGGCAATTTCAAGAATAGTGGATATGATAACAGACCCAACTATTGGATATTTATCAGATAAAGTTCATACAAGATGGGGAAGAAGAATTCCATTTATTGCTGTGGGAAGTATTCCTTTAGGGCTTACAACAATAGCATTTTTTTATCCACCAGTTGGAAATGATAGTTTATCATTTATTTATCTTGCCATTGTAGGGTCATTATTTTTTACTTTTTATACAATAGTAGGAGCACCATACAATGCTCTTATTCCAGAGATTGGAAAAACTATGGAAGAGAGATTAAATCTTTCAACTTGGCAGTCGGTATTTAGACTTCTTTATACAGCTATTGCAATGATACTTCCTGGAAAACTAATAGAAATTATAGGAAAAGGCGACGCTGTATTTGGAATTAGAGGAATGGTAATAATCTTGAGTATAATTTCTGCTGTTGGAGGATATATAACAGTTTTTGGAGTTAAAGAAAACAATTATTCAAATGGAGAAATTTCAAAAATTAGTTTCAAAGAAACTGTAAAATCTATGTTAGAGTATAAAAGTTTTATCTATTATCTGTTGGGACTTTTATTTTTCTTTGTAGGATTTAATACTTTAAGAGCCACAATGAACTATTATGTTGAAGACATTATGGGATATGGAAAATCTCAAATAACTATCGCCTCAGTATTTTTATTTGGAATGTCAGCTTTTTGCTTTTATCCAACAAATAAATTAGCTAAAAAAATAGGTTATAGAAAATTAATGCTTTTATGTCTTTCAGCTTTAATTGTGTTTACTACAATGCTTTTCTTACTTGGAAAAGTTATTCCAACATCTTTTGGATTAAAATTATTTGGTTTAATTGGAATCCCAGTGGCTGGAGCAGCATTTATTTTACCACCTGCAATGTTAAGTGAGATAAGTAATAAAATATATGAAAAAACTGGAAATAAAATTGATGGAATCTGTTTCGGAGTGCAAGGATTTTTCTTAAAACTTGCTTTTATGTTATCAATTTTAGTTTTACCATTTATTTTAGTTTGGGGAAATAATATAGACAACTCTGTTACTAAAGATGGAATATATATGACAGCAATTTTTGGAGTTATTTCTTTTATTATTTCATATTTTTTCTATTATAAATATCAAGAATAATGGAGGAAGAAATGGAGAAAATATATTTGATTGGAACTATTTTTACAATAATTGAGATAGGGCTATATTTATTTTCTCCAATTCCTTTAATAATATTTGTAATATTTTTATTGGGAAGTTTTTGGTTTATTTTTAAAGTAAAAAATAAAGAGGTTTATATTTTAAGTTTTCTATTTTTATTTAGAATTTTGTTTGTTGTTAATTTTAATGAGTATCAAGTTGGAGATATAGTAACAATAAAAAGTGAGATTTCTAATGGAGTGGGAAAAATTGAGAGAATAGAAAATAAAATACCACTTCTTAGAAAAAATATTTATTTAAGTATTGAAGATGGGAAATATGAAATTTTGGGTGAGATTACAAGAATAAAACCGAGATATATTTTGCTAGAAGAGATAGAAAAAACAAAAAAAGAAAAAAATAAAATTGAAATAATTTTGGAAAATAAAATAAAAAAATTAAGAAATTATCTTTCAAATGGTTGTGTAAATCTCATAGAAACCACAGTTTTAGGAGAAAAGAAAAAAATATATAAAGATATAGAGGAAAATTTTAGAAATAGTGGAGCAAGTCATCTATTAGCAATCTCTGGACTTCATTTAGGAGTAATCAGTGGAGCAATTTTATATATTTTAAATAAGTTATCTTTGAAAAGAGAGATAAAATATAGTGGGGCTTTGATTATTTTAAGTTTTTATGTCTTTGCAATAAAATTAAGTCCCTCTGTGTTGAGAGCTTATATAATGGCTGTTGTGTATATGGTAGGAAATATAATTTATGAAAGAAATGATATAAAAAAATCTTTTATTGTAGCTTTTATTGTAAATCTTTTTATTTATCCTAATTCATTAGGAGATATTTCTTTTATAATGTCATACCTTTGTGTATTTTTAATTTTATGGGTTTATCCAAAATTTGAAATAAAGAAAGTAAAAAATAAAAATTTTTATAACACAATTATATTTTTATTGGTTATTCAAGTGGGAATTACTCCAATAACTTTATATTTTTTTAAAACAATGGGAATTTTATCATTTTTTACTAATCTAGTATTAACACCAATAGGCAGTTTATTTATAATTTTGGGATTTATTTCAATAATTTTACCAGAAAGTTTGATTAGAATATTCTCATTTTTTATTCAAGGGATTTATAATTTAATAGAAGTTTTACTTAAAAATTTTCAAAATATTCCTTACTTGACAATTGAAATAAAAAATGAAATAGATTTCAAAATAATAATTTTTATTTATGTGGTAATTTTTATAATTTTATTTAAAAAGGAGATAAAAAATTTAGAAAAAAATGTTTGATGAGATAAAAAGATATATAAAAAGAATTGAATATGAAAATGGTGGTATTCCTATTGGTATAAAAATTATTTTTGGATTGATGATACTTTTAGGAATAAAAAATCTGATATTTTTTAAGGAAAGTTTTGTGAAAATGATAATAGAAATAGTAGTTCTTGTAATGTCGTTACTTTTTCACGAACTTGGTCACGGATATGCAGCAAAATTTTCTGGAGATAAAACAGCTGAATATTATGGAAGACTTTCATTAAATCCTCTTAATCATCTAGACCCAATGGGAACAATTTTGCCAATAATAATGAGAATAATGGGATTTCCTATTTTTATAGGTTGGGCAAAACCAGTTCCAATAAATTATAGCAATCTAAAAAATGGAAAAATTGGAGAAATAAGCGTGGCACTAGCAGGTGTAACAGTAAATTTTTTATTGGCACTGATCTCAATGATAATTTTTTATTCTGGAATAGATTTTCTACCAATATTTAGAGAGATTTTATATAAAACTACTTTGATAAATATAAGTTTATGTGCTTTTAACTTAATTCCAATACCACCACTAGATGGTTCAAGGGTAGTTGCAAGTTTTTTAGATACTCATAGAAAAATTCAAATATTTTCTTTTGATAGATTTGGATTTTTTATAATAATGATTTTAAGTTATACAAATATTCTTGATAAAATAATGAGAATTATTATGAGTGGAGAGATAATTTTAATAGAAAATATACTTAGATTAATTTATGGATAGGAGAGAGAATGCAGACGATAGGGAGAGAATGTGTAATAGAGTTTGAAGAAAAAAAATCAAAATTTATGGGATATATAAAACCTGTTAGCTCAAAGGAAGAGGCAGAGAGATTTATACAAATGGTAAAAGAAAAACATTATGACGCCACTCATAATTGTAGTGCATATAAACTTACTGAGAATGGACAGGAATATTTTAAGGTTGATGACGACGGAGAGCCAAAAGGTACAGCTGGAAAACCAATGGGGGATATTATAACTTATATGGAAGTTGAAAATTTGGTAGTTGTGGCTACAAGATATTTTGGTGGAATAAAACTTGGAGCAGGTGGACTTGTAAGGGCTTATGCAAAAACAGCGAAACTTGCTATTCAAGAAGCGGGAATAATAGAATATATTCCTAAAAAAATCTATCTTTTAGAATTTTCTTATGATAAAGTTTCAGAAGTAGAGCAAATAATCTATAAAAATGGAGATGAAATCCAAGAAAAAGGTTATAATGATAGGGTTATGTATAAAGTAGTTTTGTCAGAAAATTCTTATAATGAATTAAATGAGAAAAAAGATATAATAATAATAGATATATAAAAATTAAGAGTGTAGCGAAAATGCCACACTCTTTTTAAATTTATTTTTTATAATATGAAAAATATAAAAATAGTGGTAAGAAAACTCCACCTGATAAAAAGTTTCCTATACTAGTTGGTAAAAAATGCTTAATAAAAATATCTAATATAGAAAAATTTTCAGGAGAAAGGATTTTTCCAGCATAGATTATAAACATATTTGCAACAACGTGTTGATAACCACAAAGTACAAAAAGCATAACAGGAAACCAACAACCTAAAAATTTTCCAGTGGCGTCAGTTGAACACATTGCCATAATAACTCCCATAGCCACAAGAATATTACAGAAAAATCCACTGGCAACACACTCTGAAAATGAAAGGCTAATTTTTGAAAGGCTAGTATCTAAAATAACTTTTTGAATGATAGGAGATTTAAAAACTCCAGCATAAAAAGCTATATAAGCAGTAAAAATACTTCCTAAAAAATTTCCTATCCAAACAATAGTAAGATTTTTTACAAGATTAGAAAATTTTAAATCTTTTGTAAGAAAAGAAAGAGTTAAAAGACTATTTCCTGTAAAAAGAGATGCCCCAGTAAATACACAAAGCATAAGACCAATAGGAAATATACTAGCACCAATAAATTTTGAAAAACCTACATCAAAAGTTTGGGCAAGAGTTTGTGAAGCTGTAATCTGTCCAATACCAGCAAGGGCAATAAACATACCAGCTACAAATCCAGAAATAAGAGTTTTAAAAATATTCTTCTCATTTCCACGAGATATTCCCATAGCAATAACAGCAGAAGTTGTTTCTGACGGACTTAAAAAAGATTTAGACATTTGAACCTCCTAAAAATTTTTAATAAAAAAAGCCGAACTTCTAGGCTTTTTCGCCCAGACGGTCGGCATTATAATCGTTATACTTCATGTGGTTGTTTCCACTTTTTCCGTCAGTTATATAACAACTGAATGTTAACATAAAATTTTTTATTTGTCAACAAACTAAAAAGTTTTTTGTTTTTTCTCTCTGAAAATTAGATAGCAGATAAATCCAAGTCCAATAAAAATAAACTCAACTACTAAAATATAAAATGGCCAAGGACCAAAATAATCAATAGGTGAAGCAGATACTGGCTTATGATTTACAAACATATAGTTAGTACCAAAATGATTATTAAAAATATAAGCAACCACAGCTAAAATATTAAGAGCTATAAAAGTATTAAAAAGTCCTTTTAGGTTAGGCTTAAATTTTAGATATATCATTTGATAAAAAATCATAAATATTATAAAGAAATGCTCCATAAAGAAAGCAATCCCAAATGGGTCTGGAAATACTTTTACTGCCTCTGGGAATAAAATAGCAGCTAATGCTCCAAGTGACATATAAAATACTAACTGAAATCCTTTTAAGTTTGGTTTTATAAGAAATATAACTGACAAAATAAAAGATACATTACAAATATGGATAGGACAAAGAGCATATAAAGGTTCATGATTTATAAAATATCTTCCCATATATGTAATTATTTTTACAAAGCTAAGAGCCACAGCAACTGTTATTTCAAATTTTCTCTGTGGAAAAAATTTTCTTGAATAAATAAGTCCACTATAAAATAGAGTAAAAAATAAAATATAAAAAATATGGTTTTTTGAAAAAATTGAAATATATTCCAAAATACCCTCCTTTATCTATGGAAACCAAGGTCAGCAGGATTGTAATCACCAGAAATTTTAGTTATAGTTCCACCAAGATTTTCAAATTCCAATCTTTTTTCTGTAACCTGTTTTGATAAAAGTTTAGTTTCAGAATCCATGTCATTTTTGATATGTCCTTTTGACCAATAATCAATTACAAGGGCACTATCTCCGAAAATATTTAAAATATTTTCTTTTAAAGCTACATCTAAAGCTAAATCAAGAGCTTTTAATTCTCCATAGTTATTTGTTTTTGAAGTTCCTAAAAAAAGATTTCCAAATTCATTTATATTTTCTTCAGGAAAAAATTTAGGTAAAATAGATTTTCCATCTTTAAAACTTACTTTTGATTCAACACCATTTCCTCTACCAGTGCCAGCATCAAAATAAATTCCCTCAGGAAGTTCTTTTTTGATAGTTTCTTTTGTTACATAGACCGCTCCATTTTTACACCATGTCTCAGCCTCTTCATATGTTTTAAAAGATTTATATCTACATCTAAATTGTTCTACACTTCTAGCACATTCTTCCCAAGTGTTATAAATTTCATAACTTTCCTCTTTAATAAAATAACAACCATAAAATTTTTGATTTTTCTTTGAAGAAAATAACGGTGTCGGAAGAGGGGCTGTGTCAGGACTAATCATATAATTAAGCCACATTTTTGCCTCTTGATACGTTAAAAAAGATTTATATTTTGCTTTTGTACCAGAAACTTTATTAAAACAATCTTTCCAGTTGTCAACTATTCCGATTTCTTCAGTTTCTGGGATATAATAACTGTAAAATTTCTTGCCCATTTCAATCCTTTCATAAAAATTTTTAATACATTATATTTTATCATTTATTTGAATAAAAAAAAAGAGGAAAAATTATTTGATTTAATTACTTTATAAAAAAATACTTGCAAAAAACTTTAAAATATGATAAAATTTCTTGTGAATTTATAAGTTTATTATCGAAAGAAGGTGAAATGAATGAAAAAGGATCTACATCCAGAATACAAAGTTGTTACAGTTGAATGTACTTGTGGAGAAAAATTTGAAACAAGATCAACTTATGCAAAAGGAGACCTTAAAGTAGCTGTTTGTTCTAAATGCCACCCATTCTACACAGGAAAGGCTAAATTCTTAGATACAGCAGGAAGAGTTGACAAGTTCAACAAAAAATATAATCTTAACAAATAAGGCAGGAAGAGGCAGGACAGTGGTCCTGCTTTTTTACTAAATACAAAAAATAAAAAATACAGGAGGATTTTATGGCAATATTAGAAATTAAACACCCACTGATAGAACACAAATTAACTTACTTAAGAGACAAAAATACTGATACAAAAACTTTTAGAGAAAATCTAAATGAAATTGCAAAACTTATGATATATGAAACAACAAAAGATTTAGAATTAGAAGAAGTAGAAGTTGAAACTCCTATCCAAAAAACAAAAGGATATGTTTTAAAAGATAAAGCTATCGCAGTTGTACCAATATTAAGAGCTGGACTTGGAATGGTTGATGGAATACTTTCTTTAATCCCAACAGCAAAAGTTGGACATATTGGAGTATACAGAGATGAAGAAACAATGAAACCAGTTTACTATTATTGTAAACTTCCAACAGATATCCAAGAAAGAAAAGTAATCTTAGTAGACCCAATGTTAGCAACTGGAGGATCAGCAATTTATGCTATCGATTATTTAAAAAGAGAAGGAGTAAAAAATATAACTTTCATGTGTTTAATATCAGCTCCAGAAGGAATAGCGAAAGTTCAAGAAGCTCACCCAGATGTAAATATTTATACAGCTAAAATAGATGAAAAATTAAATGAAAAATGCTACATAATTCCTGGTTTAGGAGATTGTGGAGATAGAATTTTTGGAACAAAATAATTAACAAATAAAGCATAGCTAATGAGTATCGTTTTGTAAAAAATGGTTGAAAAAATGGATATAAAGTGTTAAAATATAACCAAAATAATAAAATGACTGAAGGTATAGGAGAGTGGCCCAATGACACAATTGAAGATAACAGAAACATCTCTTAGAGACGGTTCTCAATCATTAATAGCAACAAGACTTACAACTGAAGAAATAATGCCGATAATTGAAAAAATGGATGAAGCAGGATTTTATTCAATGGAAGTTTGGGGAGGAGCTACATTTGACTCTTGTATAAGATTTTTAAATGAAGATCCTTGGGAAAGACTAAGACTTATCAGATCAAAAGTAAAAAAGACAAAATTACAAATGCTAATAAGAGGTCAAAACTTACTTGGATATAAACATTACGCAGATGATGTAGTGGAAGAATTTGTAAAAAAATCAATAGAAAACGGAATTGATATAATAAGAGCTTTTGATGCATTAAATGATTTTAGAAACCTAGAAACAACAATAAGCTCTGTAAAAAAATATGGGGGACATTGTCAAGGGTGTATAGCCTATACAATAAGTGAAGTCCATACAATAGAATATTATGTAAAAAAAGTAAAAGAACTTGAAATGATGGGAGTAGATTCAATCTGTATAAAAGATATGGCGGGAATACTACTACCAGATACGGGATATAAACTTGTAAAAAGAATAAAAGAAGTTACAACTCTTCCTCTTGAACTTCATACACATTGTACAACAGGAATAGCAGAAATTTTATATGCAAATGCAATAGAAGCTGGAGTAGATATAATAGATACAGCGATGTCACCATTCTCAGGAGGAACATCACAACCAGCGACAGAAGTATTTGCAGAGATTTTAAAAGATACAGAAAGAGATCCAAAACTTAATATGGAAGTATTAGGAGAGATAGCAGATTACTTAAAAGGTGTAATAGATAAATATAGAAAAAATGGAATAATGAATCCAAAAGTAATGGAAACAGAACCAAGAGCATTGATATATCAAGTACCTGGAGGAATGTTATCAAACTTAATGTCTCAATTATCTAGTCAAAATGCAATGGACAAATATGAGGAAGTATTAAGAGAGATACCAAAAGTAAGAAAAGATTTAGGATATCCACCACTTGTAACTCCATTATCACAAATGGTAGGAACACAAGCAGTATTCAATGTGTTGATGAAACAAAGATATAAAGTAGTACCAAAAGAGATAAAAGACTATGTAAGAGGATTATATGGAAAATCTCCAGCACCGATAGATCCAGAAGTGCAAAAAATAATAATAGGAAATGAAGTTCCAACAACTTGTAGACCAGCAGATAAAATAGGTCCAGAGTTAGAAAAATATAGACAAGAGATAGGAAGTTTAGCACATTCAATGGAAGATGTATTAAGTTATGCATTATTCCCAGAAAATGCTAGAAAATTCTTAGAAAATAAATATAATCCAAAAGTTAAGAGAGTACAAGAAATAAATATATTCCTATAAAATATGGTGGTGAATAGATATGCTAGATTTTTTAAAAAAATTATTTGGAACAGATAAAAAGGAAGAACAAGTTACTACAGTAGAAAAACCAACTGTTAAAAAAGAAAAATTAACAGCAGAAAAACTAGAAGCAGAACCAGAAATGCAAGTAGCAGCAATGATGGCAACAGTAGAAGCAGCAGGAGAAAAAGACCTTTCTAATTTTAGAATTAGAAGTATAAAAAAACTTTAATTAATAAATATTTAAAATAAATATATTAGGAGGATCGACACAAATGATAAAAGCTTACAGAGTAAATGTAAACGGAAAAGTCTACGAAGTTGAGGTAGAGGAAATAACAGCAGGAGGACAACAAACAGTAGCAGCGGCTCCAGCACCTGCACCAGTAGCTCCAAAACCAGCTCCAGTGGCTCCAGCACCTGCACCTACTCCAGCTCCAGCACCAAAAGCAGCAGCAACAGGAGAAATAGTAGAAGCTCCAATGCCTGGAACAATAGTAGATATTAAAGTAAAAGTAGGAGATACTGTAAAAGAAGGAGATTTAGTAGCAGTAATAGAAGCTATGAAAATGGAAACAGACCTTTTCTCTACAAAATCAGGAGTTGTTACAGCAGTAAACGCTGGAAAAGGCGCTTCAGTAAATACAGGAGATGCAATAATAACTTTATAGTTTTTAATCATTACAAAAATTCTTTCAGTATTTACTGAAAGAATTTTTTTATTTAAACTAACTAATAAAAGGAGAAAAATATGGCTAAAATATATGATGTTATCGTTATAGGTGGAGGACCAGCTGGATTAACTTCTGGTATCTATGGTGGAAGATCAAAATTAGATGTTTTGATGATAGAAAAAGATAATCTTGGTGGTCAAATAAGTTTAACAGATGAAGTTGTAAACTATCCAGGAATGAAAAAAATTTCAGGATCAGAGCTTATGAAAGCAATGAGAGAGCAAGCCAAAAGTTTTGGAGTTAGTTTTGTACAAACAGAAGTAATAGAAGTTAATTTTTCACAAGATATAAAAAAAATTATTACTCAATCAGGAGTGTATGAAGGACGTAGTGTAATAATAGCATCTGGTTTAGTTCATAAAAAACTTAATTTTAAAGGTGAAGAAGAATACAGAGGTAAAGGTATAAGCTATTGTGCTACTTGTGATGGAGAATTTTTTGTAGACAGAGATATTTTTGTTATTGGAGCGGGATTTGCAGCTTGTCAAGAAGCCTTATTTTTAACAAGATATGGAAAAAAAGTCCATATAATAGCAAGAGAGCCAGAATTTACTTGTGCAAGATCTATAGCTGATAAAGTTCTAACAAATCCAAAGATAGAAGTCAGTTTTAATAGTGAGGTATTGGAAGTAAGTGGAGATTCCCTTGCAAGAAAAATAAAAACTAAAAACAATATTACTGGAGAAGTAGTAGAATATAGCTCAGAAGATGGAGAAAATATAGGTGTCTTTGTTTTTGTAGGACAAGAACCAAAAACAGCCTTATACAAAGGAAAAATAGATTTAGATGATGATGGATATATTTTAACTGATACAAGAATGAGAACAAATCTTGATATGATTTATGCAGTAGGAGATATTAGACAAAAATATTTAAGACAGCTTGTTACAGCGGTAGCTGATGGAGCAATCGCTATCTCTGATGTAGAGAAATATCTATATGATTATAAAATAAAAAATAATAGTAATGTTGAAATAAAAAAAGAAGTACAAATAGAAGAAAAACCTCAAGGAGTATTTTCTGAAGAGATGCTTAATCTTATAAAAGAAACTACAAATAAATTTAAAGAGGAGATTGAACTTGTCCTTGTAAAATCTGAAGATGATGAAAAAAATAAAAAAATCTTAGAAGTTAGTGAGGAGCTTGGTAAGATAAGTAATAAAATAAAATTTAAAATTTATGAAGCTAATGATGAATATTTAAAAGATAAAATATCATTAGTAAGATTACCTGCTCTTTATTTATTAGACAAAGATGGAAAATATGCAAGAATAAAATATTCAACAATACCTATTGAACATGAATTGGAATCTTTTTTACAAGCTATGAATAATATAGTTGGTGAAGAGGAAAAAGTAAGAGAAAATTTATTAGAAAGAATAAATAAATTAGATAAAAAAATAAATGTAAAAATAGGTGTTTCTTTAAAATGTACAAGATGTCCTCAGACAGTTAGAGCTACACAATTTATAGTTTCTAAAAATAAAAATATTGATTTAGAAGTTATAGATGTTATAACTCATAAAGAGTTTAAAACAAAATATGATATTGTTGGAGTACCTGCTATAGTAGTTAACGACAAAAATCTTTATTTTGGACAAATGAATTTAGAAGAGATGATAGAAATCCTTGAAAAGCAATAAAAAAATAAATTGAAAAATTAGATTAGAGGTGTTATAATTTTATTGTAAAGATTACAATTTAAAACTTATTTTAAGTTAATGAAGGAGGAAGTATGTCATTAATAGGTAAAAAAGTAGAAAGTTTTAAAGCTAAGGCTTTTCATAATGGTCAATTTATAGATATAACAGATGAGAATATGAGAGGAAAATGGTCAGCAGTTGTATTTTATCCTGCAGATTTTACTTTTGTGTGTCCAACAGAATTGGAAGATTTAGCTAATCTATATGAAGATTTTAAAAAAGAGAATTGTGAAATATACTCAGTATCAACAGATACAGAATATGTTCATAAAGCTTGGCACGATTCTTCAGAAAGAGTAAAAAAAGTACAATATCCAATGATAGCAGATCCAACAGGGAAACTTTCAAGAATGTTTGAAGTGATGATAGAAGAAGAGGGACTTGCGTTAAGAGGAAGTTTTATCATTGATCCAGAGGGAGTTATTCAAGCTTATGAAGTTCATTCTAATGGGATTGGTAGAGAGGCAAGTGAACTTTTAAGAAAATTGCAAGCTGCCAAATTTGTAAGAGAAAATGGAGAAGTTTGTCCAGCTAAATGGAAACCAGGTAAGGAAAGTTTAAAACCAACAATTGATTTGATAGGAAAACTTTAATCAAAGGAGAAATAAAAAATGATGTTGGACGATGAGTTAAAAAATAAATTAGCAGATATAACAAAGATTTTTGAAAAAAAGATAGAACTTGTTGTAATAAAGGGAGAGGAATCAGAAGAAACTCAAGATATGATAGAGATGATTCAAGATATCGCCTCAACAAGTGAAAAAATATCTGTTAAAATTTTTGAAAAAGAAAGTTTGGAACTTAAAGACAAAGGAATTAATCTTGAAAAATTACCAGCTGTTGTGATACTTGATGAAAATGGAGAGTTTTCAAGAATAAAATACATAGCAGTACCTACTGGACAAGAGTTAAATTCTTTTATACTAGCTATGTATAATGTAGCTGGTCCAGGTCAAAAAATAAATGAAAGTATAATAGAAAGAATAAAAAAAATTGATAAAAAATTAGATTTAAAAATAGGAATCTCTTTAGATTGCCATAGATGTGCAGAGACTGTTCAATCTTGTCAAAGAATAGTAGTAGAGAATAAAAATATAAGTCTAGAGGCTATAGATGTATTTTCACACAAGGATTTTAAAATAAAATATGACCTTGTGAATGTTCCAGCTATTATAATAAATGATAGTAAAATGTTTTTTGGACAGCTTTCCATTGAAGAAGTAGTTGATATTTTAGAAACTTTATAAAAATTCTTTAAATCTTTCTTATTCTTAATAAAAAAATTATGGTATACTATAAAAATAAATTTGTGGTAAAATATATCATAAGATTTAAAAGTTTTTAGGAGAAAGTTATGAAGATAGGATTAGTACTTGAAGGTGGAGGAATGAGAGGAGTATATACAGCAGGTGTATTGGACTCTCTTATAAATAAAAATTATTGTGCAGATTATCTTATAGGTGTGTCAGCAGGTTGTACAAATGGAGCTTCTTATGTTTCTTGGCAGAAAGAAAGAGGAATGAGAACAAATATAAATTATATTGATGACAAAAGATATTTAAGTTTTTGGAGTTATCTAAAAACAGGTTCTCTTTTTGGAATGGACTTTCTTTTTTATGATATTCCTGAAAAATTAGATCCTTTTGATTATGAAAGTTGTTTTAATTCAAAATGTGATTATAGAGTGGGAATTACTAATATAGAAACTGGCGAGGAAGAATACTACGGAAAAGAGGCTCTGAAAAAAGAAGATAGAAATATTATTTTACGTGCTTCAACATCTTTACCTATAGTTTCACCCATTGTAACAATAAAAGGAAAAAAATATCTTGATGGAGGGATAGGAGATCCAATTCCTATTAAAAGAGCCTTTGAAGAGGGCTGTGATAAAGTAATTGTAGTCCTTACTAGGGATAGAAATTATAAAAAATCTGCTACAAAGGGAAGATGGTTTTTTGATATTCTTTATAGAAAGTACCCAAAACTTGTGGAACTAATTTTCAATCGCCATGAAAGATATAATTCTATATTGGAATACATTAGAGAGATGGAAAAAGAAGGGAAAGCTTTTGTTGTAGCACCTGAAAAACCTATTGAGATAGATAAGTTTGAAAAGAGCAAGGAAAAACTTTTTGAAGTATATAAATTAGGGTTTGCTGATGGAACAAAAGTTTTTGAAAAATATAAAGAATTTCTTGATATAGAAGGACATCAGAAAAAATAAAAAAATTAAAAATGCTGAAAGGATTTTCCTCTCAGCATTTTTCTATTTAAG
>George_p2__coassemble_920_pt1 | contig 21735 bp, 20 predicted proteins | sample George_p2__metabat2_low_PE_028 | metagenome-assembled genome bin George_p2 | reverse complement strand
AAATAATTTTTTAATTTTTAAATATTATAACATACTTTTCAGAAAATTTAAAAAATAATATAGAAAAATTTTCTAATATGAAGTATAATTTGTTATCACTATAATTTTTATAGGAGGTATAATTATAAAAACTATAAATATTTTAGACGAAAAAGTTTCCAATATGATAGCTGCTGGAGAGGTTGTAGAAAAACCAGCCAATATGATAAAAGAGCTTTTGGAAAACTCAATAGATGCAAAAAGTACAAAGATTATAATAAATGTTAAACAAAATAATAGATATGTAAAAATTACAGATAATGGAATAGGAATGTCAAAGGAAGATCTTTTGATGTGTGTAGAACGTCACGCCACAAGTAAAATATCTACAAAAGAAGACCTTTTTAACATTATGACCTATGGATTTAGAGGAGAGGCACTTTCATCAATAGGAGCTGTTTCAAAATTAAAAATAAGTTCAAAGGATAAAGAAAGTGAGACAGGGACTACTCTTTCAGTATCTGGAGGAAAAATAACAAATATTCAAGAGATTGCTAAGGGGATTGGAACAGAGATAGAGGTTAAGGATCTATTTTTTAATACTCCTGCAAGATTAAAATTTTTAAGAAAAGAGACAACAGAGTTTAGAGCTATAAAAGATACAGTTCTTGTGGAGGCACTAGCTAATCCTAATATTTCAATAACTCTTTTAAATGATGATAAAGAGGTTTTAAAAACTAGTGGGAATGGGATAAAAAATACTATCCTTGAGATTTTTGGAAAAAATACCCTAGAAAATATCGTATCTTTTCCACTTGGGTATCTGGGAAATATCTCTCTTAATCGTTCAAATAAAGATTTTATATTTATTTTTATAAATGGTAGACCTGTAAAATCTCAAATTATAGAAAATGCTTTGATAGATGGATATTATACAAAACTTATGAAAGGGAGATACCCTTTTGCAGTGATTTTTCTGGAAATTGACCCAAAAGATGTAGACGTAAATGTCCATCCAACTAAAAAAATAGTTAAATTTTCAGATGAATCATATATTTATAATCTTGTATATGATGAGGTTAATAAAAAACTTTTTGGAGATGAGGATTTTATCGCTCCAGTTATAAAACCAAAAGAGGAAAAAAGATTAGAGGTCAAAAGTTTTGAAAAAGATACTTTAAAGACAGAGAAAATTTCTTTTGATATACCAGAAAATGAAGAAATTTTGGATAATAAAAAGGAAAAAAATAAATTTGAAGATTTAGATTTTCAAGTGAGAGAGCCTCAGAAAACTTTTGAAGTTTTAGAAGAAGAGAAAAAAGAAGATAAAAAAATAGAAGAAATAAAAGAGATTAAAAAAGAAGAGGAGAAAAATTTTTCAAAAGATAGTGAACTTTTGAAAATTAATAGTTTTTTTAAGGAAAAAGAAAAAAATATAAAAAAATCCTTTGCAAATAACGAAAAAACTGATAAACTAGAGAGTAGTGATGAGAAGTTAAAAAAATATGAGGAGTTTTCTAAGGATAAACTAAAAGAAAAAAATCCAAAAAGAGAAAATTACAAGATAATAGGACAACTGGCTGATACATATATTTTGGTAGAAAGAGATGAAAATCTTGAGATTTATGACCAACATATAATCCACGAAAGAATTTTATATGAAAAATATAAAAAGATGTATGATAATAAAGAGATATCTACTCAACAGTTGCTAGTGCCTATAAAGTTTAAAATTTCCAATAAAGAAAGAGAATTAATAGAGAAAAATATAGATATTTTAAAAAAATTTGGATTTGAGGTTGATTTTTTTGATAAAAATGATATCCTTATAAGAGGGATACCAAATTTTAAAATCTCTTGTAGTATAGAAGAGTTGATGAAAAATATAATAGAGGATCTGAAAAACTCTAAAATAAAAAATACTCTTTTGGAAGAAAGTATTATAATGTCTTCTTGTAAGGGAGCTATAAAAGCAAATCAAAAACTTACATTTGATGAGATGGAGATTTTGCTAAAAAAATTATTTGAGATAGAGGAATATACTTGTCCTCACGGTAGACCTATACTTCTTAAGATGTCACTTACTGATATTGAAAGGCATTTTGGAAGACTTGGGAGCAAATAAGGAGTTACTTTGAATATAAATATTGTTTGTGTGGGTAAGATAAAAGAAAAATATATTGTAGATGGAATAGCTGAATTTAGTAAAAGAATGCAGGCTTTCGGAAAATTTAAAATAATCGAGTTAAAAGAGTTTGGAAATGACTCTGATAGAGAATCATCTATCTCTCGTGAGGCAAAAAGTATTCAAGAGGCTTTAGAAAAAAATAAAGGTTTTAATATACTTTTGGATATTGGAGGGAAAAATTTTTCTTCTGAAGAGATGGCTCGTGAGATAGAAAATATCTGTGTAAAAGGTTATAGCACAATAAATTTTATTATCGGTGGCTCTTATGGAGTTTCTGATGACATAAGAAAGGTATCAAACCTATCTTTAAGTTTTTCAAAAATGACATTTCCTCATCAGTTGATGAGACTTATATTGTCAGAACAAATTTATAGATGGTTTAGTATAATAAATAATATTAAATATCATAAATAGTAAAAGGAAATAGGAGGGATTTTTTATGTATTTACCTGGGGACTATTTTAGACAAAGGGTTTTAGGAGAAGAAGTAGAATTTGAAATATTAGCTATGATAACATATGACAATGACGATTATGTAATAGCTGAAAGTGGAGATGGTGAAAGATATGTATTCTTAGCCAACGACGAAGAGGATTTAGAGTACATTGATGATGAGGACCAAGTAGAAGAAATCATTGAATACTGGGAAAATGAGTATGACGATAGAGAAGATATAGGGGACTGGGAAGACGACGAATATTACGACAGAGAAGATTCTCGTAGCTCAAGAGAAAGATATGATAATGAAGATTATCATGATGAAGAGGATTATTAATGAAAGTTTCTTTAAAAATTAAAACTTTTGAAGAGAGTAATGAACTTTTGGAAAAAGTTGTAAAAGCTTTAAAAAGACAAGAGGGAAACTATATATCTTATACTTATGTAGATGAATTTGGAAAAAATATTGTAAAAATTTTTAAAGATTCTGTTATAATAGAGAGAAGAGGGAAGGTTGAGAGTTCTTTAGTTTTGAAAAAAGACTGTCAAACTGAACTACAATATATAAGTGAGTATCTAAATATGAATCTTATATTATTCACAAAAAAATTAAATATTAGAGATGAGGGATTTGAGAGCGAATACGTTCTTTATCAAGAGAGAGAAATCATAAATAAAATCTTTATCTCTATAGAGGAGCTTTTGTAAAAAAGTAGGAGGAATTTATGAAAAAATTTATATTTATCGCTATTTTGGCAAATCTTTTCTATAGTTGTCAAAACTTAAATACACTTGTGAATAACAACACAATGCCACAAGGTTATGAAACAGCACTTAATATGCAAGTTGAGAAAGAAAAAGAACTTCCTCAAGAAAGTTTTTACTTAAGTGATTCTGGAATTGCATATTTCTTAGATATGGTATCTGGAAATATAAAAAATAATGTAACAAGAACTCATATGGAAGGAAATGCTTTTGACCTTTATTTAGGAGAATATATAGCTCTTCCAACAACTGCTTATAATGTTTCTGTAATAGCCTCACCAAAATCAAAATCTTATGAGGCATTTATAAGAGGTGGAGTTTTTTACTTTAGAAGTTTATATCAAGGAAAATATGGATTCTCTTTGGAAAAATATGGAGAACCAGCTGAAACTATTGTAATCAATAATAAATCTCGTTACCAAATATCTGCTTTTGACCTAAATAATTTAGTTATGGCTAATGCAGAAGAAAAAGATTTAGGAAAATTACAAAACAGTGTTCAAGCATTTAAAATACTTTTCCCTGAAAATCCAAAGTTAAAAGATGTATCAATGGCTCTTTTTAACCAAGCTGTTATAAATAATGATAAACAACTTGTAATTAATGAGTCAAATTTCTTAGATGAAAACTTTGATCTTACTTCTGAGGAAAAAATAAGAGTGATATTAGGTAAAGAGGAAACTTTACAAAATGATTATGCTTTACCTAAAAAATATTTAAGCTTTAAAACAAACTCACCAGAACTTAACGAAGTTATAAAAAATGATATAATAAAAAGAGGAAGACCAACTCTTGAAGAGTTAGACTTTATGGAAGAGTGTTACGCTAATGTTCCTACAAGAGAGTTAGCTGATACACTGGGAGCTTTCTACTTTAGAAGTGGAAATATTTCTAAAGGAACTCACTATTCAGAAAATAAATTTGGAATACTACCAAAAGCTTTAAAAGAAAAGATGACAGGTAGTTTTAACCAAAGATATGAGGAACAAAAGGAAACTTCTACTGAAGAATCAGAAGAAAGTTTAGTAGTTGGTAGCGATTTTGAAAATCTTTTAAGAAACGGACTTGAATATTATGGAACAGAAAGTTATGCAGAGGCAATCTTAGTACTAGAAAAAGCTAAGGCTCAAATAACTGGAGACTCTAAAGAGGCTCAAGATGTGTACTACTTACTTGGAAATTCATACTATTTGACAAGTAGCTTAGAAAAAGCTCAAGGAAACTTTGAGAAAATTTCTAAAGATAATGCAAAATATCCAGAAGTTTTATATAAATTAGGAGATATCCAATTTAAAAATGGAAATAAATCTAAGGCAGAGAGAATTTTTGGAGAAGTTAGTGAAAATTATCCTCAAACAGTTTGGGGAAGAAGAAGTATAATATATTTAAGAAGATTAAAATAAAAGATAAAAGGAGATAGATAATGAAAAGATATGCTGATATGGTTGCTGAAGATCGTCTTTTAGCAGAACAATGGCAAAAAGTTGAAGAGATCAAAGAATTAGGATTTGATCCATTTGGAAAGAGATACGACAAAGAATTTATGATAGGAGATATCTTAAAAGAAGAAGCTCCTGCTGAAGATGCTGTAGAAAAAAAAGTTTATAAAACAGCTGGAAGAATAATGGGATATAGAATCCAAGGTAAAGCTGGATTTGCTCACATTGAAGACCAAACAGGAAGAATCCAATTCTATGCTAGAAAAGATGCTTTTGAAGATGAAAAAGTTTGGCAATTAATAAGAAAATGTGGAGTTGGAGATATAGTTGGAATCTCTGGAACATTATTTATAACAAAAACTGGAGAAAAAACTTTAAGAGTAAGCGAATTTACATTACTTTCTAAAAATGTAAGATCATTACCTGAAAAATTCCACGGATTAACTGACATCGAAACAAGATACAGAAAAAGACATATAGATTTAATAATGAATAGAGAAGTTAAAGATACTTTCATTAAAAGAACTAAAATTGAAAGTGAAATAAGAAGTTTCTTAAATGAAAGACATTTCTTAGAAGTTGAAACTCCAATGTTACACCCAATCGTAGGAGGGGCAGCTGCAAAACCTTTCATCACTCATCACAATGCACTTGATATGCCATTATATTTAAGAATAGCTCCTGAGTTATACTTAAAAAAATTAATCGTTGGTGGATTTGATAGAGTATATGAAATGAATAGATGTTTCAGAAACGAAGGAATCTCTACAAGACATAACCCAGAGTTTACAACAATTGAATTATATATGGCTTATGCTAACTATGAAACAATGATGGATTTAACAGAAGCTATAATCCAACACGTTGCACAAAAAGTTTTAGGAACTTTACAAGTTGAATATAACGGAAAAGATATAGACCTTTCTAAGTTCCACAGAATTCATATGGTAGATATGATTAAAGATGTTACAGGAGTTGATTTCTGGAAAGAAATGACTTTTGAAGAAGCTAAAGCAATAGCTAAAGAACACGGAGTTGAAGTTTTACCTCATATGACTGGTGTTGGACATATCATCAACCAATTCTTTGAAGATAAATGTGAAGATAAAGTTACTCAACCAACATTCATCTATGGACATCCAGTTGAAATATCTCCACTTTCAAAAAGATTCCCTAATGACCCAAGATTTACAGAAAGATTTGAGTTATTCATCGATTCAAGAGAATATGCAAACGCATTCTCTGAGTTAAATGACCCAGCAGACCAAAGAGGAAGATTTGAAGCTCAAATAGAGGAAGCTGAACTTGGAAATGACGAAGCTACTCCAGAAATAGATGATACATTCATCGAAGCTCTAGAAGCTGGATTACCACCTACAGGAGGACTTGGAATAGGAATTGATAGACTTGTAATGTTACTTACAGGAAGTCCAACAATAAAAGATGTTCTTTTATTCCCAACTTTAAAAAACTTAAAATAGTATAATAAATAAGGCTGTTGTAGGTAATATTGCGACAGCCTTTATTTTTTGTAAAAAAAACTTAAGTGGGAGGTGGGAGTTTGAGAAATACAAAATGGATATATAAAGAAAGCAATGGAAATTTTGAGAAAAATAGATTTTATAGTAAGGATTTATTAACAATCTTGGAAAATAGAGGGATAAAAACTGAAAATGAAATTGAAAAATTTTTAGACGGAGATATAGAGGATTTAAGAAACCCTTTTGATCTGACTGATATGGAAAAAGCTATTGATATAGTCTTTTCATATAAAAAACAAAATAAAAAAATTTGGATATATGGAGATTATGACGTTGATGGAATTACTTCAACATCTTTATTATACAGAGCTTTTCACGAAATTGGGATAGACTGTGAATATTATATTCCTCTAAGAGATGAGGGATATGGTCTTAACAAAGATGCAATTGAAAAGATAAAAGAGTTAGGTGGAGAGCTAATACTGACTGTTGACTGTGGAATTTCATCTATTGATGAGGTAGATTTTGCTAATTCAATCGGTGTAGAGATGATAATAACTGACCATCATGAAATAAACAGTGATCTTCCAAAAGCCAGTGCTGTTATAAATGTAAAAAGAGATGATAATATTTATGACTTTAAGGGGATTTCTGGAGTTGGAACAGCGTTTATGCTAGTTCTTGCAATTTATAGAAAGATTAGAATTGAAGAAAAAGCATATAAATATCTTGATATTGTAGCAATAGGAACCGTGGCAGATTTAGTTCCTCTTGTTGAAGATAATAGAATAATAGTAAAAAAAGGTCTTGAGCAACTAAGAAAAACTAGATGGAATGGTTTGAGTATCCTGCTTAGAAAACTATATGAAAATTATAGGGAGAAAAAATATGATACCTATGATATAGGATTTATAATCGCTCCTATTTTTAATGCTGCTGGAAGGTTAGAAGACGCTAAAAAAAGTGTAGAACTTTTGATTAGTGAAGATAACAAAGCTTGTGATATTATCTCTTATGAGCTTATAAAACAAAATGATGAGAGAAAAGATATTCAATCTAAAATTTTAGATTTTGCTGTAGAGGAGATTGAAAATAATCATCTTGATAGAAAAGGGATAATAATAGTGGCTCGTGAAAAACTTCATAGTGGTGTAATAGGGATAGTTGCCTCAAAAATTGTGGATAAATATTATAAGCCAACAATCGTAATAGATATAAAAGAAGATGAGGGAGTGGGAGTTGCCTCTTGTAGAAGTATCGAAGGATTTAATATAATAGAAGCTCTTAACTCTGTAAGAGATGTATTTGTAAAATATGGGGGACATTCGGGAGCTGCAGGTTTTACAATAGAGATAGATAAAATATCTGAGCTTAAAGAAAGATTAGAAAAATATGTAAATGAAAGATTAGATGAAGATAACTTTTTAAAACCTATAAAGATTGATAAGGACTTAAGAGTTGAAAAAATATCTTATGGATTTTTAGATGAGATATCAAAAATAGAGCCTTTTGGTTTTGGGAACTCAACCCCTGTTTTCTCATTAAGAAATTGTACATTTACAAATCTTAGAAAAATTGGAAAAGATCAAACTCATCTTATGATGAATATCATAAAAAATGGCGTGGAGATAAAAAATTGTGTTTGGTGGAATAGTGCTGATCTTTTTAATGAGATAAATGGGGCAAGTGTAGTTGATATTGCTTTTAAACTTAAGATGGAAATTTTTAGAGATAAGTATCAATATAAAATATTTATAGAGGATATAAAGTTTTCTGAAACTTATGAGGATAAAATAAAAAATCAAGTCTTAGAAGATATGGATATGTATGATACAGTTTACCCAATAAAAACAGTTTTTTATACTAGAAAGAGAATAAAAGAAAAATTATCTTTTGCACATTATGAGGATAAAATCTATGTAAAAGAGAGTAAACAAATTATTGGAGAATTAGATAGCACAACCTCTTATCTTTTATCTAATCTAAAAGATAGATTTGGTTATAAATTTTTATGTGAAGTAACTGAGATAGAAGAAACTGATGAAAATTTTAATGTCTATATAGATATTTTCCGTGATTACTCTTTTGAAAGTTTTAAAATTAGAGAGGGAGAGATATTTAAAGAGATAAAAGAAAATCTAATTGGAAATTTTGAATATAACAATTATCAAAAGAAAATTCTTGCATCAATTTTTAGAGAGAAAAAAAATGTACTAACTCTTTATAAAGAAAATAGAGGAGTTGGAACTATAATAAAAACTATTGGACTTTATTATAAAACTATAGGTAAAAAAGCCCTTTTAATCACTGATAAAAAATTAGCTAAAGATTATATAGAAAAATTTATTGAGGTTTCAAAAGAATATAAATCTGGATATGATTTTTATATTTATTTGGATAGAGTAGATAAAAATTTACCTAAAAATTATTTGATTTTTATTGATGAAGATAAAAAAATAGACAATATAAAAGTTGAAAAAACTATAACTGATACTTTTGAAATCCCTAAAAATATAAAAATAATAGAAAATTTAGAAGAGGTAGAGGATTTTAAAAACTTCTGGTCAAGAAAAATAAGTATTGCCAAAAGGGAATATCTAAAAAATAATCTTAAAGAAAAGGGAATAATTTTTGCTACAAAAGATATATTAGAAATACTATAGATATAATTAAAAAAAGATATTAGAAATACAGTGAGCAATGAATGAACTTGATTTTTTTTGGCAAATAGAGTATAATTAGATAGTTTTTTAGTGAATTTTTTTAAGGAGAGGGTTATGAAAAAAGAGACAGGGGCTAATGCCTTACAAAGTCATATAAAATCCCATATGGATCTTTATTTTCTAGCTTTCATAGTTGGAATTTTCTCTGGAGTTATAGCTGTTGCTTATAGAGTTTCTCTGGCTTATGCAGAGGTCTTTAGAAGAGGGGTATACACTTATGCAAGAGAAAATTTTGGAATTGGAGTTTTTCTAGGATTATGTGCTGGAGGGCTTGTAATTTCACTTATTTTAGGTTGGATAGTTGTAAAAATTCCAATGGTTAAGGGAAGTGGAATTCCTCAAGTAAAAGGGATAATTGCTAGACAGATGAATTTCAATTGGGCTAGAGAGCTTGGAGCTAAATTTTTTGGTGGTGTCCTTGCTATTGTAGCAGGTATGTCACTTGGTAGAGAGGGACCATCTGTTCAACTTGGAGCAGAGGTTGGAAGTGGAATTTTCAAACTATTTAAAAGAAAAGAGTATGATAAAAAATATCTTATAACTTGTGGAGCTAGTGCTGGACTTTCAGCAGCTTTTGGTGCACCAATAGCAGGAACAGTTTTTGCCATAGAAGAGTTACATAAATTTATGTCACCACTTCTAGTAACTTGCGTATTAATTGCATCAGTATCAGCAGAGTTTGTTTCAAAGAATTTTTTTGGATTTGCACCTAGTTTTAATGTACAAGTGGAAGGGTTTTATCAGCTAAAATATTATCTACTTATAGCGGGTCTTGCTATAATTATAACTTTTATAGGAAAACTGTTTAGTGACGGTATATTATATTTTCAAAAACTTTATAAAAATATAATGATTAATCCTATAGTAAAACCAGTCATTGTAGTGGCAATCACAATAGTTATGGGAATGTTTTTCTTTGATGTAACAGGTGGAGGACACGGACTTGCAGAGAGAATAATGCACGAAAGTTTTTCTTATAAAGTATTGATAACACTTTTAGTTTTAAAATTTGTATTTACTTTGATTTGTTATGCAACAGGGATTCCCGGAGGAATATTTTTGCCAATGCTTGTTATAGGAGCAATAGTTGGTAAAATTTATGGAATGGTTGTAGGAAACTTTTTTGAATTACCACCTAATTACGAAACATATTTTGTAATTTTAGGAATGGCTACACTTCTTACAACAGTTGTAAAATCTCCGCTTACAGGAACAGTTTTAATTCTTGAAATGACAGGATCATTTTATTGTTTCTTCCCAGTTGTGACAGCTTGTATGGTTACATTCTTAGCGTCAGAACTTATTGGAATAAAACCTATATATGACTTGTTGCTTGAGAATATGTTACCTAAAAAAGATGAAATCGGTGGAAATGATCAAAATAAAGTATTGGTTAAAGTTCCAGTTGGACCAGATTCAAAATTTGATAATGTATATATAAAAGATATCAAGTGGCCTGGAAGATGTATAGTAGTAGATATTGAAAGAGGAGATAAATATCTAACTCCTACAAGGGACACATTAATTCAAAGTGGCGACTTATTGGTTATCCTTATGAATGAGGAAACAGCTAATAAGGTAACTCCTACTCTTATAGAAATGGGAGAGGGAGCTTAAAAAATTAGGGAGGTATATTATGGTTAAAGAAGCTTGTGTAGGTTCTTATTCAGAAGCAGTATCAGCAGAGAAAAGGGGAGCCGATAGAGTAGAGCTTTGTGATAATTTAGATGTAGGGGGTACGACTCCATCTTATGGCACAATAAAAACTACAGTAGAAAAACTAAAAATACCAGTATTTGTAATGATAAGACCTAGGGGTGGGAACTTTTGTTACAATAAAAATGAGATAGAAATAATGAAAAAAGATATAGAGCTTTGCAAAGCTCTAGGAGTTAAAGGGATAGTTTTAGGGGTTTTAACTAAAAATGATGAAATAGATTATCCATTATTAAAAGAGTTAATAGACTTAGCAGCTCCAATGGAAGTTACTTTCCATAAAGCTATAGATGATTTGGAAAATCCAGTTTTAGAGATAAAAAAATTGGCAGAGATAGGAGTTAAGAGAATTTTATCTTCTGGTACAAAAGCCAAAGCTTTAGATGGAAAAGATATTCTTAATAAGATGATAGCTGAGGCTAATGATGATATAACAGTAATAGTGGCAGGAGGAGTTACTACAGATAATTTTGACAAGGTTTCAAAAGAGATTGTGAGCACTGAGTATCATGGGAAAAAAATTGTTTAAAAAATCCTTGACAAACTATTAATAAAGTGATATTATTACTGCATAGAAAAATTTAGCAGACTAAAGTAACAAAGTAAAACCATTTAGTTTTTACTAGATGGTTTATTTTTAAAAAAAGTCACTTTAGCAAAATGGAGTAATAAAGTAAAAAATATATATATTTAATGAGGAGGGATTTTATGAAAAAATTATTATTGTTGGTTGTTATGTTATTTGGAATAAGTTGTTTAGGGTTTGGAGCAGATAATTCATTGAAAAATGTTCAAAAAAATGGTAAAATGATAGTCGGTTTAGATGCCACTTTCGCACCTATGGGATTTAGAGATGAAAATGATGAGATTGTTGGATTTGATATTGATTTAGCAAAAGAAGTTGCTAAAAGAATGGGAGTTCAAGTTGAATTTAAACCTTGTGAATGGGACGGAATCTTATTTGACCTTAAAGGTAAAAAAATAGATATGGTTTGGAACGGAATGACAATGACTGATGCTAGAAAAAAACAAGCATTATTCTCAGAACCATATTTTGAAGATGGACAAATGATATTCTCTAAAAAAGAAAATAAAATAAATAAAGTTAGTGAACTAGAAGGTAAAATAGTAGGACTTCAACTTGGAAGTTCAGCAGATATAGCTGTTCAAAAGAATGAAATCTTTGGAAAAATCAAAGAGGTTAAAAAATATGGAACAAATGTTGAAGCTTTAATGGACTTAGAAGCTGGAAGATTAGATGCAGTTGTAGTTGACGCAGTAAATGGAAAATATTATAACTCTAAGAAAAATGCACTAGCTTATTCTGAAGAATCTTTAACTACTGAATACTATGGAGTTGCATTTAGAAAAGGGGACAAAGCATTAAGAGATGAAGTTCAAAAAAATATAGATGAAATGAAAAAAGATGGAACATATGACCAAATAGTATCAAAATGGTTTGGTAAATAAAAATAAATAGGAAAATGGGAGAGAAAAATGCAAAATGATATCTTATTCATACTAAAAGGTATGGGGCTTACAGTAAATTTATATGTACTAACATTGGTATTTTCATTACCTTTGGGTATAATACTATCTCTAGGGAGATTAAAAAATAAAGGACTTGTAAATAATATAATAGTAGTTTATACTTCAATATTTAGAGGGACACCACTTCTTTTACAACTATTCTTTGTATATTATGGTCTTCCAATAGTTGGGATAACATTAACAGCATTCTCAGCAGCAGTGATAACATTTGTTGTAAACTATGCAGCTTACTTTTGTGAAATTTTTAGAGGAAGTATCTTAGGAATAGATAAAGGGCAATATGAAGCATCTAAAGTTTTAGGGCTTACTTATTGGCAAACTATGATAAGAATAATTATTCCTCAATCACTTATAACAGCTTTACCACCACTATCAAATGAAGCGATAGCTCTTGTAAAAGATACATCACTTGTATCAGCAATAGGAATGGCAGAGATTTTAAGAAATTCAAAAGAGTTAGTTACAAGAGATTTCTCAATAGTTCCTTTTGCAATATGTGGAGCTTTATACTTTTTAATGTCAGTTGTGATAATAATGTTATTTAAAAAATTGGAACAAAAGGTGATGATATAATGGAATTTATTTCAGTAAGAGATTTACATAAAAGTTTTGGAAAAGATGAGATATTAAAAGGGATAGACCTTGATATTAATCGTGGAGAGGTAGTTTCTATAATCGGTGCATCTGGTGGAGGGAAATCAACTTTCTTAAGATGTCTTATAGATCTTGAACAAATTGATTCTGGAGAGATAAAAGTTCCTGAGAAAAATAAAATGGGAATGGTTTTTCAATCATTTAATCTTTTCCCACATAAAACAGCAGCACAAAATATAATGGAATCTCTTATAGTTGTGGATAAAATGGATAAAAAAGAGGCTAGGGAGATTGCACTTAATCTTTTAGATAAAGTTGGATTAAAAGAAAAAGCCGATGTTTATCCAAAAACTTTGTCAGGGGGACAAAAACAAAGGGTGGCTATTGCAAGAGCTTTAGCTAAAAATCCAGAGGTTTTACTGTTTGATGAGCCTACTTCAGCTCTTGATCCTGAAATGGTAAAAGAGGTATTAAATGTTATTGAAAGCCTTAGAGAAGAAAATAAAAATATCACAATGGTGATAGTAAGCCACGAGATGGATTTTGTAAATAAGGTATCAGATAGAATATTTGTATTTGAAAAGGGAAAAGTAAAAGAGATTATTGATAACTCTTCTAATAGAAATAAATAATATGAGAAGCTATTGTAGAAATACAGTAGCTTTTTTTCTACCCCGAAGGGGTTGAGGTTACAGATATTTTGTAAGTAGATCAATTTTTGTGAATGAACTTAAATACTAAAATCATAAGAACGATTAAAATTAAAAGTCCGTCAATGTTAATACTTAAGGATTCAATGTAGTTAACTGTCATATCTGTACCTCCTTGTGAAATTGGATTTCTACTCTCGGTCAAAGAGCAGAATAAAAGCTCCCAAAAATTGAGAGCTTCTATCTGACCTTTAAATCCAATTCACAAGTACCCAACGGGCATTTACACATACATTATAAGATATTTTTTTATAAAAGTCAATTTTTATATTATAAATTATTTATAGATTCATATCTTAAGTTTTTGAATTTATTTTGAGACATAAGGATTTCATTGATTTGAGCAACTGTTTCTTTAGCCTCATCAGAAGAGTAAAGTTCTTTTATATCTCCTGTAATTTGGATAGATTTGATAACATCTTCTTGGCAGATTCTATTAACTATATCTTGATCAGTAGGTGATACAACTTCTCCAAAAATAGTATGTTTGTAGTTTAACCAAGGTGTTTCAACGTGAGTGATAAAGAATTGAGAACCATTTGTGCTAGGTCCAGCATTAGCCATTGCTAAAAGTCCTGGTCTATCGAACACAACTTCTTTTTTGAACTCATCGTGGAATTGGTATCCAGGTCCACCAGTTCCATTTCCTTCTGGGTCTCCTCCTTGAATCATAAATTCGTCGATAACTCTGTGGAATGTTAAGTTATCATAGTATCCTATCATTGATAGATGTGCAAAGTTAAGAACTGTAAAAGGTGCTACTTCTGGGAATAATTTAATATTGATAGACCCTTTGTTAGTTATAATTTTTGCGTTTAGTTTTTTTACTTCCATTAATTTAACCTCCAATTTTTTTAACTTCTTCATTTTTAAATTAGCAGTCAACCTTGTAGCAAGCATAGCTAGTGTTAAAACTCCTAGTAGTATAAATAGTTTGTTTAGCATAATAATCCCCCTTTGATTAATCCTTGTAGTTCATATATTTTTCAAGTTCTTTTTGTGTAACAGTACCATAGATTTCATATTTCCATCTATTTTGGATATCCCTCTCAATAGATGCTATTTTTAAATCTAAAAGAGCAATTTTATCATTAAGCTCTCTTTTCTCCTCTCTTACATCAACTATATCAGCAGATATTTTCATCTCATCTTCATATTGGATAGCCTCTTTTAAATCTGCCTCAAGCTTTTCTTCTTTTTTTAATAAGGGGTTAAGCTTGTCATAAACTTTGGACTTATTTTTTTTTAGATTTTTTATAGAGTATTCAAAAAGTCTTTTTACAACTAAAGCTCCAGAACTCTCTTTATATTCCTCTCTCTTTTTTTGACAATCTTCAATAAATTCTTTAGTAAAGTTATTTTTTTCTAAAATATCTTCCAAAACTTTTAAAATATTTTCTATCTCCTCAGGAGTTTTCTTCTTCATCTCGTCACTAGTAAGTCCAAGATAAAGTTTTTCATATTTTGGGATAATCTCAGTTTCTAAAACTTCTATTTTTTTATTATCATTTTCTTGATAAGCCTTTTGAAGTTCTTGAGAATTTTTTCTTAAAACTTGTAATACAATTTCAGTAGCATAGTCTATAAATATTTTTATATCCATTCTATCTCTCTCCATAATATTGGTAGTAATGACATTCTATACCACCATTAAATAATTTTCTGTTTTTAGTAGATTTTTTATCAAAAGCTTTTTCAAAATCCTTATATGATGTGATTATGTAGTATGACCATTTAGGGAATCTTGTCATTAAAACATCTCCTAAAAGTCTGTATAATCTTTCAACCTTTTCATCATCAAGAAGTCTTTCTCCATATGGTGGATTTGATACAACACAACCTTTATCAGCCATTGATTCAAGCTCTAAAAAGTTTTTATTTTCAAATAAGATGTCATCTTCAACACCAGCTTTTTCAGCATTTTCAATAGCAACTTTTATAGCCTCACCATCTATATCAGAACCATAAATTCTAACTTCTTTGTCATAGTCCTCTTTTGAGAAAGCCTCGTCCCTAACATCAATCCACATATTTCTAGGGAAGATTTTCCATTCTTCAGCGGCGAAATTTCTGTTTACTCCAGGAGCGATATTTCTAGCAATCATAGCAGCTTCAATAGGTAAAGTCCCTGTACCACACATTGGGTCTATAAAAGGTCTTTCTCCACCTTTCCATCTTGTAAGCATAACAAGGGCAGCAGCTAAAGTTTCCTTTAAAGGAGCCTCATTTATTAAGTTTCTATAACCACGTTTATGAAGTCCAACACCGCTTGTATCTATCATTATAGAGAAAACATCTTTGTTCCCTTGAATTTTAACAGCGAATTTTGCACCTTTTTTAGAAAATCTATCAACTTTATAAATTTTTCTTAAGTTTTCAACAATAGCTTTTTCTGTGATACTTTGAATATCAGATTTTGAAAAAAGTTTACATTTAACAGCACTTACCCAACTTATTATAAAGTTACCATCTTTTTCAATAAACTCACTCCAGTTGATTTTCTTAACATTTTGGAATAATTCCTCAAAAGAAAATGCTTTAAACTCTCCCATCTTTATATATACTCTGTCAGCACATCTAAGATGTATATTAGCAACAGCTATATCTCTTAAAGTTCCTGTAAATTCAACCTTTCCATTAAAAGCTTGAACGTCGCTAAATCCTAAATCTTTACATTCATCTCTTACAATACTTTCTAGCCCCATTGTAGTAGAGGCGACTATTGTATATTTTTTATCTTCCATTAAAACTCCTTAAACTCGTTATTTTCTTTCTCTTCTTCATATTTGATACGTAAATTTTCTCTTTTATTTTTTATAAGTTTTGTATAGATTAGTTTTAAGATTGCAAATATTGGCACTCCCAAAAACATTCCAGTAGTTCCCATAATATTCCCCATAATAATAACTGAGGCGATTATCCAGAAAGAACTAAGTCCCACACTTTTGCTCAAAATTAAAGGTCCAACAACATATCCATCAACTGCTTGGGCAATTCCCATAGCAAGGAATATATACCAAACTTTCACTGGCTCAACCAAAACCACAAGAATAAATGCAATTACACCTGCAACGATTGACCCAAAATATGGAATCATATTACCTACACCTATCATAACTGAGATGATAAGGGCGTAAGGTACTTTTCCAAACCACATAACAATATATGCAACAATCCCAACTACAATGGAAATTAAAATTCTACCAGACATATAGTTAAGGAAAATATTTTTGCACTCAATAAGAAAGTCTAAAGCTTTTTTAGACTTTTCATCATCATAAAATAAAAATACTAAATTTTTAAAAAATCCCATAAAATATCTCTTATATAATATAAAATAAATAGCTAAAAATAAACCTAAGAAAAATACAAAAATCTCAGCAATCCAATAAACCACATTAAGACTTATAGAAAGTAGGATATTTTTTATATGCTCAATATTCGAAACAATAAAATCTTCAATAGCTTGTTGAACTTCGTTTCCATTCATCATCAAAAGGTCTTTTTCTCTTAGGAAATCAAAAAGTTTTCTAAGATAGTAGACAAATTTGTCTTGAAGTGATGGGAACATCTTTATAATATCTTCAAAACTATTGATAAGGTTTGGAATAAACCAAAACATAAGTCCTGTGAAAAGACAGATAAATATTAAAAATCCAAGCCATAAAGATACAATTCTTGAAAATTTTAGTTTCGTTTCAATAAACTCAACTAAAGGGTCAAAAAGAATTGCTATAAAAATTCCATAAATAAATGGTTTTCCATAATATTTTAGTGTTTTCAAAATATTTAAAAATTCAGAATTATTTTGAAACATAGTCTGTATAAAGATTAGGATCATACCTAAGATAAAAATTTTAAAGAAAAGTTTTCTTTCAGATAGCTTATTCATAAACTCACTCCTTACTTAATAATAGTATCCACTTCAGAGTCATCAGTATCTCCAACTACTTTTATAAGTAATCTATCAGGTATCCCTACGATAGTATCTCCAGAATTTGAAATCCAACCTTGTTTTACACAGATTTTTAGAGGAGAGTTAGAAGTTGTAACTCTTATTTTCATTTTATTTATCTCGATATTAACCCCCCCAAGATTAGTATCTACAAAATATTCTTTTTTATTTTCTTCTAGATCAAACACATAACGAAGTTTGTTATCTACATATACTTCAGCTTTATTCCCCTTTGTGTCGTTAAGATTTTGGGCATAACAAAACAAAGAAAAAAGAATTGAAAATATAAAAAAGTATATAACTAAATCCCATTTTTTAAAGTAACAGGGCTTTCTTCTCAAAAGTCGTCACCTCTAGCTATTTGGGAAATTCCAAGTCTTTCTCCCATATAAACCTTTGTTTCAATACCTTTTTTACTATTTTCTAATAAATCTTTGTCGATTTTGAAAGATTGTTTCTCAAGAAGTAGGATTACAGTAGACCCACCGAAGAAGAAATAACCTTTTTCATCTCCCTTTTCTACATATGTATAAGGGATATAAGTTTGTTTTATTCCACCTACCATAGTGGCTCCAATCTCAGCTATACATATATCTTTAAATTGGTCAGTGAAAAGTATTGAAAAACTTCTTTTATTTTCACAGAAAATTCTAAAATTAGTACGTATTGCGTGGGTAGATACAGAGTAGTAAGCTCCATCTATCACTTTACTTTTTGAGATCAAACCAGAGGCTGGGAAGTGAAATCTATGATAATCCACTGGTGCAAGTCTTATAATAAACATAATCCCATTATCATATTTTTTAGCAAAACTTTTGTTTCTAAAAAACTCCTCTAATGTAAACTTCTCACCTTTGACGAAGAAATGGGTATCTTTGTTGATATTTTCAAGAACAAATACCTTTCCATCAGCAGGACTTGCCAAAACTCCCTTTTCTCTTTGGATAGCTCTTGAGTTAGGCTTTAATTTTCTAGTGAAAAAATCATTGAAAGACTGAAACTCATCAATTGATTTTATACTTTCTTCCATATTTATATTATGTTCTTTTACAAAGTCTGGAATAAGTTTGCAAGAACTAGGAGAGTCCATCTTTTTACCATAAAGAGCAGATAAAAATTTTCTCTTTACTAAAAGCTCTAGTGGTAGTTTTCCAAAGGGATTATAGTATAAAAATTTTAAGAACTTTTCACCGGGAACATTTTCAACTAGAACGTTTCCAGTTTTTCTATCTATATAGTTAATCTTTTTAAATTCCATATATATCTCCTATCAAAATTACTCTTTATAGTATACCATATTTTTTTAATTATTAGAACAATAAAGAAAATTTTATTTTAAAGATTTTCTGTCAGCAATCTTGTATTGAATAAAGGTACAGATTGGGATAAGTGACAAGAAGAAAGCTAGAGGTATAGCTATATAAAATGCCACTTCAAGAATAGCACAAGGAACAAAACAAGAACTGTTCCAAGGGATAAATCCATTAAGTATAACAGCTGAGTTTTCCAAATCCACAGTCAAATCTTCACGGCTAAGACCTCTTGAATCATAGACCTCTTCCATAACTTGTTCAGTCATAATTATTGATACAGTTTGGTTACAACCTATCATACTTGAGATAACTCCAATACCAAACATATTTGCAAAAAGATTAGCTCTTGAATCTATATTTCTGATTTTTGATTTAAGGAGTGATAAAATCTCCATTTTTTCCAAAATTCCAACTAAAAGGCAAGAGATAACAATAACGATTGTGGCATTTGCCATAGATACAACTCCTCCACCTTTTATGATTTTTTCAAGTTCTCCACCGTTAAATTTATAAAATCCATTGAAAGCATAATTAAGCACATCAAAAAGCTTTTCATTTTGTAAAAACATAGCAATTAGTGTAGCCATAACTATACTTATTCCCATTGAAATCTTAACATTTACCTTAAGGATTGATAAAACTATAATAGCAACAAGTGGCAAGAAAATAAATCTAATATCAAGATTATAGTTTGCCATTATCATATTAGGTAGAAGATTTTCTGTAATATCAAGGGTAAATACTCTTGAAAGCCCAAGATAAAGAATTGATGTTAAGATAAATGGCACAATTGTTGATTTTACCATATTTCTTAAGTTTGTAAAGATACTAACCCCTGTAAGAGATGATACAAGGTTGGCACTTACAGAGATTGGTGACCATCTATCTCCAAAATAAACTCCAGAAATTATTGCTGCTCCAACAAGATTTAAGTTAATATCACTAGTTTTTGCAATAGCCATCAAAGCCACACCGATTATACCAGTAGAGGCAAAGGCACTACCTAAGATTGATGAAACGATACAACAGATTACAAAAACAAAGAATAAAAATATATTTGGATTAATAAATTTTAATCCATAATAAACAAGTCCCGGTATTGTACCACAAGCCATCCAAGTGGCAGAGAGGCTACCTATAAAGATAAAAAGGATAATAACCAGGCTTGATTTTTTCCCATACAAAATAGAGATATCAATGATCTCATCTAATGTTAAATTTCTTCTAGTTGCCACCATAGAAAGAATAACATAGATTGCCAAAATAATTCCTCCAATGGTAAATTTTGTAAAAATAACAAAGGAGATAAGCAATAAAACACTTATAAAAAATAGAACTTTTTTCATAAATTCACCCCACATAATCGTTATATATACATTATAGTATATATTTCACAAAAAATAAAATAAAGTTATAATATTTTTTGTAAAAAAATGATTTATAATATATATATTCTATTTGTTATTTTCTTAAAAATAATATATAATATAAAGTATAAAAAATAATAGGGAATTTTGGAGGATATATATGAAGATTGGAATACCTAAAGAAAAAAACAACGATGAAAGTAGGGTAGGGCTGACTCCGGCTGGTGTTGGGCAACTAGTACTAGATGGTAACGAAGTATATGTCCAAAAGGGAGCTGGACTTGCTACTGGAATAACTGACGAAGAATATATCTCTAGTGGAGCTATAATGGTGGATACTTTTGAAGAGATTTATGAAAAAGCTACCTTAATAATAAAAGTAGAAAAACCTTTAGAATGTGAGATAAAACTTTTAAAACCTCACCATATATTATATGCTTATCTTCACCTTGCAGCACATAAAGAAACTACTCTTGAACTTTTAAAAACAGGGACTACTTGTATAGCTTTTGAAACGATCATTCAAGAAGACGGAGTAAAACCAATACTTTCTCCAATGTCTGAGGTAGCTGGTAGAATGGCTGTTCAAGTGGGAAGTTTTTATCTTCAAAAAAATAACGGCGGAATGGGAAAACTTTTAGGTGGAGTTCCCGGAGTTGAAAGAGGAAAAGTTGTTGTATTAGGAGCTGGAGTTGCTGGACAAAGTGCTATAAAGACAGCTTTTGGAATGGGAGCAGAAGTAACTGCTATTGATATAGATATGAATAAATTAAGATACCTTGACGATAATTATAAAAGTCAGATAACAACTCTTTATTCTACACCAAGAAATATTGAAAAAGCTGTTGCTGAGGCAGATCTTTTGATAGGTACTGTACTTATCCCCGGTGGAAAAACTCCTTGTCTTGTTACTAAAAAATATATAAATACAATGCAAAAAGGTAGTGTAATAGTTGACGTGGCTATTGACCAAGGTGGTTGCTTTGAAACTTCTAAGATAACAACTTTGGAAAATCCGACATATGTGGTAGATGGTGTTGTCCATTACTGTGTTGGTAATATGGCGGGAGCTTATCCTATAACTGCCACTGTCTCTGTTGAAAACTCAATCCTTAAATATGCAAGAGAGATCGCAAGCAAAGGTCTAAAGAGAGCTTGTACTGTTTATCCAGAACTTTTAGGTGGAATAAATATTATGAATGAGAGAGTTACTTGCAGAAAAGTTGCCGATAGCTTGGGACTAGACTATGTAGGTGTTGGATTCTAATAAAAGAAGTTGTTATAAAAGACTAGCTTTTATAATGGAGGAAAATTATGATTGAGTTAGAAAAAAATATTTTAAATAAAGCGATAGAAGCTTTTATATTGGGAATTGAAATATATAATAAACCAACTATAAAATATAGAGTTGAAGGATTTAGTTTTTTTATATGCAATGCTTGGGAATTAATGCTAAAAGCTCATATTATTAAAAAATTTGGTAATAAAGAAATATACTATAAGGATAGTCCTGAAA
>George_p2__coassemble_875_pt1 | contig 22716 bp, 20 predicted proteins | sample George_p2__metabat2_low_PE_028 | metagenome-assembled genome bin George_p2 | reverse complement strand
GGAAAAGCTATGCACAGATTTAATATGATAGAGGCAGGGGATAGGGTAGCTGTTGGAATATCAGGGGGAAAAGATAGTATAGTTCTTTTTAATGCCCTTGTAAGAATAAAAAAAATAGCTAATTTAGATTTTGAGATTATACCAATCCATATCCATATGAAAGAGGACTTATCAGACCTTAGTGAGCTTACAGCTTATATCAAAAAATTTGGTTATGACTTAAAAGTTATAGAAACTAATCTTGGAAACTTAGTTAAAGAGAAAAATCCTTGTTTCCTTTGTGGGAGATTAAGACGTGGGATATTATATACTTTTATGAAAGAGAACAGTATAAATAAACTTGCCCTTGGACATCATAAAGATGATATTATCGAAACTTTCCTTTTAAATATCATCTATCAAGGTAATAGAAATATTATGAACCCAGCTTATTTTTCAGAAGAACATCAAGTAACAGTTATAAGACCACTTGCTTTTGTAGAGGAAAAAAATATAATAAGCTATTCTAAAAAGCTTTCTCTTCCTATACTTGAGACAAAATGTCCTTATGAAATGAGTGTGGATTCTAAAAGACTTAGAATAAAAAATATTATAAAAGATATTTCTCTTGAAACACCTGATGTAAGAAGTACCATTCTTAACAGTATAAATGATTTGTTTTAGTACCATTTGAATAATTTACAAGACAAAACATAGAACAGCTATTTGTAATTAAATAATATATTTTAAAAATCAAAGTTTTTCTTGACTATTATTTTTTTTTGCTGTATAATTAGTTATATTGTTAAGGGGGGAGTGCGTATGGTTGTTCCTTTGGCATTTGCTGAGATGAATAAAACTCTCACAATAGTAGAGATATCAGACAAATGTAGACATAAAAATTTTTTACTAGAAAAAGGGTTCTGTGCAGGAACTAGCATTGTTTTAAAAAACTCTTCTGATGGTAACTTTATTGTAGAAATCAACGAATCCCAATATATTATCGGATTTAGTTATGCAAAAAATATATTAGTGAAATAGTTTTTTACAGCCTTAGAGCTGTAAAAAATTTTGCCAAAAAGATTTGTTATACAAAATATTTTATATAGATAATTTTGAAAAGGAAAATAGGAGGACTTTTATGAACTTAAGTGAGTTAAAAAAAGGAGAAAAAGCAAGAATTATAAAGATTGGAAAAATAGGTGAACTGAAAAAAAGACTTATTGAAATGGGAATAACTCCGGGAGAAATAATCCTATTTGATAGAAATGCACCACTTGGCGACCCACAAGAATTTCTTGTAAAAGAAAACGGAATCTCTATAAGAAAAGAAGATTCTAAAAATATTGAAATCGAGTTAGTTAAATAATTTATTTTATACAGAAAGGTGATGAATTTATGATAAAAATCGCATTCGCAGGAAATCCAAACGTTGGAAAGAGTGCATTAATTAACGCAATAGCTGGTTCTAACTTAAAAGTTGGTAACTGGGCAGGAGTTACTGTTGAGAAGAAAGAGGCGTCTTTTGTTCACAATGGTGAAGAAATTACTATGATAGACTTACCGGGAGTTTATAGTTTAAGTCCACGTAGTCTAGAGGAAAATATAACTAGAGATTTTATAACTGATGAAAATCCAGATGTTATTATAAACGTTATCGAAGCACCAAATATTGAAAGAAACCTATACCTTACACTTCTTTTGAAAGAACTTGGAAAACCTATGGTAATGGCTCTTAACTTCTATGATGAGTTTGAAAATTTAAACCATAGCCTTGATATCCCTCTTCTATCAGAAAAATTAGAAATGCCTGTTGTTAAAACTTCGGCTATAAAAGGAACTGGGCTTTCTGAACTTCTTAATAAAGCTATTGAAGTGGCTAAAGCTAAAAAAATCCCATCTTTTAAGATAACATTTGATTCTTACATAGATGAGCAATACAATCTTATTAAGAAAAAAATAACTGCTGATAAAAAATTAGATAAAATCGTTGAAAAATATGGAATAAACTTTGTAATCATCAAACTTCTTGAAAAAGATGTAAACTTCTTAAAAAAATCTAAAGATACTTTTGGACTTGATATAGAAAATTATCTTGATGAAAATATAAAAGTTATTGAAGATAAATATGATGATGATATTGATACAATTTTAGCAGAGAGAAGATATGGAGAGATTAAAGGAATCCTAGCTGATACTTTAAAAACATCTCTAAAATCAAGACTTGACTTCTCTGAAAAAATAGATAAAGTTCTTTTAAATAGAGCTTTCGGTCTTCCAATATTCTTCTTAATAATCGGTCTTTTAATGACAGTGGTATTTAATGGAAGTGCTCCTTTTATCGATTGGATAGATGGATTTATCGGTGGATTTATTGGAAAATATGTTGGACTTTTAGTTGAAGGAACACCAGATTGGTTACAATCTCTTGTAGTTGATGGTATAATCGGTGGAGTTGGAGGAGTTTTAACATTTATTCCACTAATGTTCTTCCTATACTTTTTCTTATCTATCTTAGAAGAAAGTGGATATATGTCAAGAGTTGCTTTCTTAATGGATAAAATAATGAGAACTTTAGGATTAAACGGAAAAGCATTCGTTCCAATGGTAGTTGGATTTGGTTGTACAGTTCCTGCTATCTATTCTACTAGAACACTAGAAGATCAAAATTCTAGAAAATTAACTGCTGCTCTTGTGCCATTTATGTCTTGTGGAGCTAGACTTCCAGTTTATGGATTATTTACAGCTGCATTCTTTGGACAAAAAGCAGGATTAGTTGTTATGTCATTATATATGTTTGGTATTGTTATAGCTATTCTTCTTGGAACTTTCTTAAAAAGATTTGATGAATTTAAAGGAGAAAATAAAGCTTTACTTATAGAACTTGCACCATACAGAATACCAGGATTAAAAGTTATATTAAAATCAGCTTGTAGAAGAACTGGTGGATATTTAAAGAAAGCTACTAGTATCATATTAGGAATATTAATGTTACTTTGGGCTTTAACTTATTTCCCTAACCAAGGAGATGCGGAACACTCTTATATGGCAACTATCGGAAAAACTATCGCTCCAGTTTTAAAACCTACTGGATTTGCTGATAGATGGGAACCTGTTGCTGCTGTTGTACCAAGTATCGCTGCAAAAGAAATCGTTGTTGGATTTATGGCTCAAGTATTAGAGTTACCTGAAGAAGAAACTGAAGAAGTTGTAGAAGAACCAACAACATTTAGTGAAGATTTAAAAGAACAAATAGTTGGTTTAGGTCAAGCTTTCGTAGATTCTGCAAAAGGAATTTTAAGCTTTGATATAGCTGGACTTTTCTCTGCTCCTTCTGCTGAAGAAGTTGAAGAAGAGGGAATGGGAGTTGTAAAAGCTACATCTAACCTTTGGACAGATGATTTAGCACCACTTAGAGCTTACTCATTTATGGTATTTATCCTTACAGTAGTTCCTTGTGCTGTTACTTTAGGAGCTATCAAACAAGAGTTTGGAACTAAATATCTATTAAAACTTTCTGGAATTATGTTAATTATTCCATATATCTGCTCTACTTTAATCTTCCAAATAGGTCGTTTATTTATGTAGTTAGTCTACAATAGAAAGGAAGTATATTATGAAAACTTATATCTTAATAGGAGTTTTAATAATCTTAGCTCTATATTCTTTTAGAGCTTTATATAGAAATTTTACTGGAAAAGATGGTTGTGCATCTTGTGGACACGACAAAAAAGATGGAGAGGGTTGTGGTTGTAGCGGAAATTGTGGCTCTTGCAACTGCTCTCACACTGAGAAAAAATAACAAAATTACCTTAAGAAAAAGAGTTCAAAGAGTTTTAGATTTGGACTCTTTTTTAAATATTACAAAAATATTACTAAAAAACTTGCTTATATCCTCTATAAATTATATAATGTAGAGTAAAATCGAGGGAATGATTATGAAATACTTTTTAATTAAGGAGTATCAATGAATAGAAATTACAACATAGGAGTTTTTGACTCAGGTCTTGGTGGAGTTACAGTTCTAAAAGAACTTAGAAAACTTTTACCAAATGAAAATATCATATATTTTGGAGATACTAAAAATGTCCCTTATGGTGAAAAAACAAAAGAGGAGATTCAAGCTTTATCCCATAAAATAGTAGATTTTCTAACTAAAAATAATTGTAAAGTTATAATAATAGCTTGTAATACAGCCTCTATTGCTGCTTATGAATACTTAAGAAGTGTATCTTCTGCTCCTATTATTGGAATTATAAATTCTGGTTTGGAGTCTATTAAAAAAAATACATATAAAGAGATCGGTATAATTGGAACACCTTTTACTGTAAATAGCGGAGAATATCCTAAAAGATTAAGCCTAAGAGATAAAAATCTAAAGGTTAATTCTGTTGGTTGTGATAAACTGTGTCCTATGATAGAAAAAGGGTGGCAAAATTTTGAAGATAGAGGAGAGGTTCTGGAAAGCTATCTTAATAAACTTCCAAACACCTGTGAGGCTCTGCTTTTAGCTTGTACACACTATCCTTTTATTATAGAGGATATAAGAAAAAGATTTAAGGGGAATATCTTAGACCCAAGTGAAAAATGTGCTTGTGAGGTTTATCGTTCTTTAAAAGAGGCTAACCTTTTAAATGAACAAAAAGAAATTGGTAAGACAGAATTTTATGTAAGCAGTGATAAAGATAGCTTTAAGAATAAGGCTCAAGAGTTTTTAGGAGCTAGTATAGATAGTGTTTTTGAGATAAATTTATAGTAAATATAAAACTGGGGAAGAAAAATCTTCCCCAATTTATTTATTGTTCTACTATTAAAAAAAATCATAAGTTAAAATACTTCCATTGCAATATCCTCTCTATTTTCTTACCACAACTGCCACTTTTATACCTCAAATTAAAAGTTATAAATAAAGATAATTACTATAATTAAAGCGTCATAAAAAATGTGTATTAATTTTGTAGAACAGTTATTACCACATCATAACTTTATATAATTAAAATATTTATAACTAAAAAATACCCTTTGTGATAAAAAAATTTACTTATATACAAATATATACGCAGATACATATATTTATGTAGTAGTATTATTAATGATCTTATATAAAATATTATTAAATAGACAAGATTTATATACTTCTACCACAATTGAATGTAATATGTTTAAATTAAAAGTTTTATAATGTGGTAATAAAAAATATAGTTTTACTACATAAGATGTATTATCTTTATTTTAAATAAGTTACACAAGAAAATTTTTACTACATTTTCTACCACTGTTACTACAAATCTTATAAATTTAGTTTTAAATAAAAAAAGAGCCACCACAATATTATGGTAGCTCCTTTAGAGAAGGGGAGAGCTTTAGATATCTTTTTTCTCATCTAAAAGTTCTTTTTTTCTTAGGTTTTCACCTTTTAGTATATATACCAAATCCACAACTAAATGGATAATATGGTCTGAGAATCTTTCATATTTTTTTACTAGAGATACAACTTGAAGTAACTCATTAGTTTCAGCTGGATTTCTTTTTATACATTCAGCTATTTTATCAACTATTGCTTTTGTTTCAGAGTTAATATCTTCATCAGCTGTAACTAAAGTATAAAGTAGTTCTTCATCAGATGTAGAGAAAGAAACAATATAAGAATCAAATGTACTTTTAATTCTCATAAGATAGTTGTACATTGCTCCCTCAAGTCTTGTATTAATTTCTGGATTTATAAGTTCAATCTCTTTCATAACTTTAAAGTTACTTTTTAGAATGTCAGCCATTCTTTCTATAAGTCTAACTCCGTCTATTATCATTATTAATGCTCTTAAGTTTTTGGCAGCTGGTTGGAATCTAGCAATACAGTTTATAGAATCCTCTTTTACTTTTACTTCAAAAGCATTTATAACATCTTCTATTACAAAGCATTCTCCATAAAGTTTTGGACTTACTTTTCCATCTTTTACAGCCTCTATATTTATTTCAAGCATTCTACTAAGATGTTTTAACATCTCCAAGTAATGTTCATTTAAACCATTTAAGCTTTCTTGTAAATTTCTCATTTCTACTCCTTTTTCTTCCTTAATCAAAATATAGTTCCTATTTTATATATATAAATATTCTTCTTTCTATCCAAATTTTCCTGTGATATAATCCTCGGTTTTCTTATTGTGAGGAGCTGTAAAAATAACCTCTGTTTTATCAAATTCCTCTAAAACTCCTTGATAGAAAAATCCAGTGTACTCAGAAATTCTAGCTGCTTGTTGCATATTGTGAGTAACTATAACTATACTATAATCTTTTTCAAGTTGTCTTATAAGTTCTTCTATCTTTGAAGTTGATATTGGGTCAAGAGCTGATGTTGGCTCGTCCATTAAAAGTATTTCAGGTTTTATTGATATAGCTCTTGCTATACAAAGTCTTTGTTGTTGTCCCCCTGAAAGTCTTAAAGCTGATTGGTGAAGTTTATCTTTTACTTCGTCCCAAAGAGCCACAGCTCTTAGTGATGATTCAACTATCTCATCAAGTTTTTTCTTATCTGTTTCTCCGTGAAGAATAGGTGCAAAAGTTATATTATCATATATGCTTTTTGGGAAAGGGTTTGGTTTTTGGAAAACCATTCCTATTTTTTTTCTAAGTTCTGTTACATCAAAATCTTCATCTAAGATATTTTTATTGTCGAATAAAACTTCTCCTTCATATCTAGTTCCAGAGATTAGGTCATTCATTCTATTAAGAGATCTTAAGAATGTAGATTTTCCACAACCAGAAGGTCCAATAAGAGCTGTTACTTTATTCTTTTGGATATTCATATTTATATTTTTTAATGCTTTAAAATCCCCATAATAGAAATTAAAGTTTTTAACTTCAATCCTCGTATTTTCCATCTAAAAAATTCACCTCTATATTAATATTTATTTTTAAATCTATTTCTTAAAAATGCACCAATCAGATTAAATCCAATTGTTATAACTACTAAAACTAAAAGTGTTCCGTACATATTACTTAATGGCATATTAGGAACTTGTGTTGATATTACAAATAAGTGATATGGTAGAGCCATTACTTGATCGAATATTCCTGTTGGTAGGAATGGGAAGTAAAAGGCTGCTGCTGTAAACATTATAGGAGCTGTTTCTCCACTGGCTCTTGATATACTTAAGATAATTCCAGTAAGTATTCCGGGAGATGCTGCAGGAAGAACTACTTTATATATTGTTTCCCATTTTGTAGCTCCAAGAGCAAGTGACGCCTCTCTTAAATTATTTGGAACACTTAAAAGTGCCTCACGAACAGCTGTGATAATTACTGGCAGACACATTATTCCAAGTGTTAGAGAACCAGAAAGTATTGATGAACCAAAGTTTAAGAATATTACAAACAGTGCCATACCAAATAATCCATAGATTATACTTGGAATACCTGCAAGGTTTATAATTGTTAGATTTATAAATCTTGTAAGCTTTGTATCTTTGGCATACTCTACTAAATAAACTCCAGTAAATATTCCAAAAGGTACAGAGAATAAAATTGTTCCAAGTGTTAGATATATACTACCTATTATTGCTGGAAAAATCCCTCCAGATCTCATTCCGTCAGTTGGCATTCCGAATAGGAATTCAAAATTTATTCCCATTATACCTTTTAAAGCTACGAAAATTAATATTACAAATATAGGAAGTATTGTCAAAGCTCCGATAACGGATATAGCTTTTTTAAATATTTTCTCTCCATTTCTTTTAATAATTATCATTACTACACCTCTAATTTCTAAGTTTACGTGCTTTTGTTACATAGTAATCAGCAACAGTATTTGTTATAAAACTTATGATAAAAAGTACAATACCTATGGCAAATAGTGCAAAGTAGTGGTCACTTCCCTGTACTACCTCTCCCATCTCTGCAGCTATTGTAGCTGTCATTGTTCTAACTGGAGATAGTGGAGATTTTGCAAGTATTGGAGCATTTCCTGTTACCATTAAAACTGTTAAAGTTTCTCCGATTATTCTTCCAAATCCTAACATTATCCCTGCAAAAATCCCCGGGAAAGCTGCTGGTAAAAGTACATTAAATATTGTTTCTACCTTTGTAGAACCTAATGCTAAAGCAGCCTCTTTATATGATGGATCAAGAGCGTTCAAAGCATCTTCTGTCATTGTAACAATAGTTGGAAGAGCCATAAAAGCTAGCATTATAGAACCTGTAAAAGCTGTCAGACCACTATTTAATCCGAAAAGATCTTTTATTGGACCAGATAAAACATAAAGCCCTATAAATCCAAGCACAACTGATGGGATAGCTGACATTACTTCTATTAATATTTTCATAGCATTCTTAACTTTTAAAGGTGCATACTCAAATATATATACAGCTGTTAAAATTCCTAGTGGCACTGCTATAATTATTGCTATTATAGTTACCCAAAAAGAACCTACCAAAAGTGGAACAAGTCCATAGAATCCCGATAGAGATATCCACTTTGTACCAAAGACGAAATCTTTAACACTTGAATGTCCAAAGAATTTCATACCATTTAAGAAGATAAACAAGAACATTGTAAATATTATTACTATATTTAGAAGTCCTGTTCCAAGAAGAAATTTTCTTACTGATAAGTCCAAAAATTTCCGTGAGTTTTTCATAAAATCTTTCACCTCGTTTTATAATCTAAATATTTAATTTTTTATTTTTCGACTTATTATAAATTATTTCTGTGAAAAGAGAGTAAATCCAATGTAAAAAATATGTAAAAAATTTTTTACGCAATTTTTACATTAGATTAATTTAACTTTAACAAAAAAATATTAAGATACAGCTGTCAAAAGGAAGTGACACAGGAAATTAGAAATAAAATAAATTTTAAATATATTACGGAGGTATAATTTATGAAAATGAAAAAATCATTTTTAGCTGGAATGTTAATCTTAGGAGCATTATTCACAGGTTGTGGAGGTGCAAAAGAATCAAAAGTTATTCAAGCTAAAGGTTCTGATACAATACTTAACGTTACTCAAGGAATTGCTGAAGAGTTTATGCAAAAAAATCCAAAAGCTAAAGTTGCTGTTACTGGTGGAGGATCTGGAGTTGGAATATCTGCACTACTTAACAAAACAACTGATATAGCAATGGCATCAAGAGCTATGAAACAATCTGAAATAGATAAAGCAAAAGAGTTAGGAATCGGTGTTGAAGAAGTAGTTTTAGGATTTGACGGAATCACTCTTATAGTTAACCAAAACAACCAAGTAAAAGGACTTGATTCTGTAACACTTGGAAAAATCTTCAGAGGAGAAATCACTAACTGGAAAGAAGTTGGAGGAGACGACGCTAAAATAGTAGCTCTTTCTAGAGATTCATCTTCAGGAACTCACGAATTCTTCAAAGAACACGTTATAAGAGGTGGAGAAAAAAATAATCTTGAATATGGACCAGAAACTTTATATATGCCATCAAACGAAGCTATTAAACAAGAAGTAAAATCAAATAAATATGCTATCGGTTATATCGGAATGGGATATATGGACGATTCAGTTCACTCATTAGCAATAGACGGAATTACTCCATCAAAAGAAAACGTATCAAACAAAACTTATCCAATAGCTAGAGAAGTTTACTGGTATGTACCAAGTGAAAGAACTGGAACAATGAAAGAATTAGTAGATTTCGCAATCTCTGCTGATGGTCAATCAGTTGTTGAAAGTGAAGGATTCATTAAAAGATAACACAAATAAATAAAATAATAAAACTGAGGCTGTTGCAAATTTAAGGAATATAAGATTAAAAATTATTACAGATTCCGAAAAATTGATTTATTTAAAGCTCACTCCATTAAAATCACAAAACTCGCTACGCTCAAACAGTTGTGATTTTTAGCATTACGTGTCACTTTATAAATCTAATTTTTCTCCATAATTTCATAATTTTTAATCTATATTCTCACTTATAAAAAATGCAACAGCCCCAGTTTTGTGCTATAATATAGAAAAAAAATTAGAAGGAGGAAGATTTTGAGAGTTTTAGTAGTAGAAGATGATAGTGAAATTCGTGAACTAATCGGTTATTTTTTAGAGAAAGAAAATTTTGAAATAGACAAGGTGGATAACGGACTTGACGCTCTTAAGGTTTTAAAAAAGAATAAACATCAAGTGATAGTTTTAGACCTTATGATACCTGGACTTGACGGAAAAAACTTTGCAAAGATTGTAAAAAATCTACCTGAAGAATATGGAAATCCAAAAATAATTATGGTTACAGCTAAGACTGAAATAGAAGATGTATTAGAGGGGTTGGAAATAGGTGCTGATGACTATCTTAGAAAACCTTTTGACCCAAGAGAGCTTGTCTTGAGAGTTAAAAAACTTGTAAAAAATGATGAAATTTCAAAAAAAGAAATTGATGAAAATTATCGTTTTGAAAACATCACAATAGATAATAGCAAACATATTGTAACTTATGATGAAAAAGAGATTGACCTTTCCAAAAAAGAATATGACTTACTTGCTCTTTTAATAAGAAATAAAGGACTTGTAGTTACTCGTGATAAAATACTAGACGAAGTTTGGAACAGTAGTTACTATACTGGAGATAGAACAGTAGATGTATATATCTCAAAACTTAGAGAAAAACTTCCTATTCTTTCTGACTGTATCCACACTGTAAAAGGAGTTGGTTACAAATTAAAAGAAAAGAAATAATTGCTGGACTTATAATTTTAATCTGCGAGATTTTATTTGTAATTTTAAATACCTCTATGCTGTCTAATATTTACAAAGAGACTGAGAAAAATATTTTAAAAGAGGATACACTTCTTGTAAAACTTGTAGCTCACGGAAAACCTTTTGAAGAGTATGACGAGCTTTTTAAAGATACAAATATAAGATTTACTATTATAGACTATCAAGGTAAAGTTTATTTTGACTCAAAGCAACCTAATCAAGAGGTTATGGACAACCATTCTGGTAGACAAGAAGTTTTATCAGCTATCTATGGAAATAGTGGATTTGCTATAAGGAAAAGTAAAACTTTAGGTAGCTATTATGCTTATTATGCTACAAAATACAAGCTTTCACCTGAAGATAAATATATTATAAGAATTTCTGAAGATTATACTGAAAAAATGGAGCAGATAAAAACTGTTGCTTATATATTAACTTTCTTCTTCATATTCCTAAATTTTGTAAGTTATTTTTTCTACAAAAATTATCTGAAAAGAGATTTGGAAAATAAGATAAAAATAATGAAAAGTTTCTTAGAAAGTGGAGAGCTTGAAAGAAAGATTTTCTATGGTAGAGAGGAAAAATGGTTATATGAGTTTTGGGAAATCCTTGAAGAGTGGCAAAAAAATAATCTTGATAATATAGCAAAACTTGATTTTGAAAAGAAAATTTTGGATCTGATTATATCATCAGTTGATGCTTTTATAGGGCTTATTGATAACAATGGAAATTTTGTTTTAAAAAATAACTCCCTTAATCATCTATTGATTGTGGACAGCCAAAAATATACTGAAAGTTTTAAATATATAGAAATAATAACCCTTATAAAAAATAGTATCTCCCTTAAGAAAAATATTAGAAAAGAAGTATATGTAAATGGAATTAAAGAATATTTCTTAATCAGTGTAAAATATATTAAGAAAAATGACCAGTTCCTAGTAACAATAAAAGATATTACTAGCACAAGAAGAACTGTAGAAATCCAAAAGAATTTCATAAGTAATGTCAGTCACGAGCTTAAAACACCTCTTACTAATATAAAAGGATATCTGATTGCTCTTGAAGACGCTCCAAAAGAGATAAGACTTAGATTTTTAAATATTATCAACAACAATGTAGAAAAATTAGAAAATATAGTTTTAGATTTCCTTAATATCTCCAAGATAGAAAGCTCTAAAATTCTTCAAATAATCCCCGTAGAACCTAAACTTATAGAAGAACAAATTAGAGAATCTCTTTTTGGAATAATCAAAAGGAAAAAAGCAAAACTTAACTTCAACTGGAATCTTTTAGAGATAAATCAAGGTATGATAAATACTGATAAAGAAAAACTTATTATGATACTTAAAAACCTTATTGAAAATGGAATTATTTATAATACATCTGATGTTCCTTGTATAGATGTTACAGTTACAGAGGAAAAATCAAAATATCTATTCTCGGTAAAAGATAATGGTATCGGAATACCTCAGGATAAACTAAAAAAAGTATTCGATAGATTTTATCGGGTTGATAAAGCTAGAACTAGTAATATGGGTGGTACAGGTCTTGGACTTGCCATTGTAAAAGAGATTATAGAACAATTTGGAGGAGAGATAGTTATTGAATCCTCTGAACACGAGGGAAGTAATTTTAGATTCTACTTCTTAAAATAATTCTTTTAAATTCTAAGTTATAACAAAGGGAGAGTACGCCTCTCCCTTTTATTTTTTTAAAATTTAGTAATACATTTTTCTTTTAAAAATATAAAAAATTCTTTTTTCTTTTTTTCTGAAAATATATCATTCTTATACTTTTCAACATAGCAACTATATAACTTTTCTTCAAATTCTTTATTGTTACATTCCTCTAATAATAAAATTCCTAATCCATTTTCTATTAAAATTTTATTAAAAATAGAAAAAGCTGTTCTTTTATTTCCATCAAAAAACCACTGTTCAAGAATAATCGAAAAAAATAACTTAAATATTTCTTCCTCTTTTTCATAAAAAGAACTTTCATTAATCTTTTTCAAAAGCATATTTATTTTATCTCTTTTTGGAATAGGAATAGTAAACTCTCCTGAAACACTACCTTCAATATCCCTTAATACTCCAACTTTTAAAGCTTGATGAGAAGCTATAATAGAATTAATCTCAATTATATATTCAAGTGTTAAAGGTTTTCCTAAATCTCTTATAATTTTTTCCCAAGCACTTTTTATTTTTATAAGAGTTTCAACTTCATAAGAATCAACTTTTTCCAAAACCTTATAATTAAGAATTTCCCCTAAAATTTTCTGATAATTATTAATTTTTTCTAAGGCTGACATTGAACTTAAAGCCTTTTCTAAATATTTATTCGCCATTTTTTTATTAATTTCTGGATTAAATCTTAAAATGAAAAACTCATTATATAAATCTAATTTTAATTTATCCAATCTATTTTTATTAAAATTTATTTGATTTAATGATTTCTTTTCTATTGTTTTTCTATTATTTTGTAAAATTTGGTGTTCACTTATAATTGTTTTATTCTGAGTCAGTTTTTTTGTAAATCTCGAATCAATATACAAATAATTTAAAATTAATAAAGTTCCATTTTTATTTCCTATCTTAAAAAATTTATTAATTTCATTAAAATGACTACTTTTACTTTCTATAATTTTTGAAGTCATAGGAATAAAAAAACATTTGTCTCTAAAATAAAGTTTTAACCCTATCCCATGTTCAGGAAAGTTATTTATTTTATTCATTATAAATTTTAAATATTTTTCATCTAATTTTACAATTTCCATAAATTTCTCCTAAAAAAAAAGCCTATGACATAATATCATAGGTTGTCTCACTATGGCAAAGACACTCCAAAATATTAAAAGTCCCTACTATGGCAAGGGGTTTCCTTATTATTAATTGTATAATATATATTCAAAAAAGTCAAACAATATTTGACTAAAAATATACTTCAATGTTAAATATATGGAAAGGGTTGCTACACCTTAGATGTAACAACCCTTTTTTTAGAATAAATTTAACTTGGGACAATTTTAATGACTTCTAACCAATAAGAGTATATTCAATTATTCCCTTATTTTTTAAAAGTTCTTTTTCAAAGTGAAACAAATCAATAGTTCTATCCATAGAAAAAATACATTCTACTAGATTTTGATTATAATTTTTCCAAATTATTTTCACAAGTTTTATCTGATTCATTTCCATTGAAAAATTTTTTCTAAGTTTATACACATCTTCAGACTTATCCAAAGATAGCAAAACTCTAACTTTTTTTCTGTTATATATAAATTTTTCTTCAATAATCTTTACTAAGATAAGAATCACACTGATCATAAAAAATGAAAACAGTGCAATTTTTATCTGACCATAACCTATAACAAGACCTAAACAAGCACTTATCCATAGAGTTGCTGCTGTGGTTAACCCTTGAACGTGTTCTTTAGTTTGGATTATTGCTCCACCACCAATAAAACCAACTCCAGATATTACCTGAGCACTTAATCTTGTTATATCACCCGTTTTTAAAATATTTTCCTGCAAAATAGCAATCATTGTTGCTCCAAGAGAAACTAAAGTAAGAGTTATCAGACCTGCTGGCTTTCCCTTTAGTTCTCTTTCAAGTCCTATTAGACTTCCAAGTATTGCAGAGAGGATAATTCTTAAATAAATATCGCTACCCATTTTCCCCCTCTTCAAAAATTTATTTTTTCTTATTTCTTTTTAGTTTTTTCTTTTCTACCGTAAACATAATAGATAACCAAACTAGATATTATCATCAGAGTAACTGAGTAAACATAAATCATAGCTTTAGCTTCCATATCAGCTTCTACAGCAGTATTTTTCATTACTACTATACCAAGTGGTTCAAGAAGTGGGTGGTATAAAAATACTGACAAGTCATAATCCATTAAAAGTGCATTAAAGTTTAATGCTCCGATTGCTAAAGCTGATGGTAGAATTATTGGAAGTACAACTTTTCTAAATGTGTAGAAAGTAGATGCTCCCATTGATTTTGCTGCTTCTTCCAAAGCGTCTTCAACAGAGAAGAAAGCTGCTCTTAACATTCTAAATGAGAATGGAATTTTTACTACTATATAAGCAAGTACCATTATAATTGGTGTTCCTACTAAAACTCCATTGAAAATTATAGGTTTTGGACTATCATATGTTGTCATAAATCCTAAAGCAATAAGAGTTGATGGAAGTAACCAAGGTATTAAACAAGAATATTCATAGAATCTAGCAAGTTTTGTATTTTTCTTATGGATTAATTTTGAAATAGCCATAGTAAAAATTATAACTCCTATTGAGGCTATCGCTGAATATCCAAGACTCACAAGATATGGTTTAAATGAAGTTATATCTGTGAAAAGTTTTTTATAATGTGCAAATGTTAATGTTGTTAAATCTAATCTTCCAGCTATAATTGAGTTTATATCTGAGAAAGAGAAAATAATAACAACAACTATTGGGAATAAATAGATTAAGAAAATAATATAAGCTAAAATATGAGCAAAAATATTTAAAGCTTTATTTTCTATTTTTTGTTTTTTTAAAATAGTTTTTGCTTTTGAAACAGAGATATAGTTTTTTCCTCTCTCTAATTTATTCATAAATAAAAGTATTACTATTGTTATAACTCCTAAAATTATTGATAAAAGCATAGCTATATCTCTTGAATAACGAGATTTTGCCAAAGCTATTACCATTGGGTTGATCGTTTGGAAATTTTCTCCCCCTAAAATAAGTGGAGCTGACACAGCACTTAAACCTGTTAAGAAAGTTAAAATTGTTAGTGCAAAAAGTACAGGTTTTAACATAGGGATTAATATTTTAAATATTATTGTATAGTCTTTTGCTCCCATATTTCTAGCTGCCTCAATTATTTGATAGTCCATTCCTCTTATAGCATTAGTTAGGAATATCAAGTGGTTAGAAGTACAAGCAAATGTCATTGTAAATAAAACTGGTAAATATCCTTCAAACCAGTTTAGTGGCAGATCTGGAAAAATTTTAACTAGTGCCATTGTAACTAATCCTGTTTCTCCATAGATTAGTTTATAACCTGATGCTAATATAATTCCACCATAGATCATTGGTGTAAAATATCCAAGCTTTAATATTTTGCTACCTTTAATATCAAAATATTCTGTGATAAGCACAATGAATATTCCAAAGATATTAACGGTTACAGAAAGAGAAACTGCTAAAATAAAACTGTTTAACAAACTTTTCATCGCTCTTTCAGATGATAAAAGTTTTTCTACTGCTCTAAAAGATACATTTCCATTGATAACAAAAGTATTTTTAAGTAAACTTACATTTGGATAGATAATAAAAGCAAATATTATCCAAATTAAAACAAGATTTAAAAGTAATGCTCCTTTATTATTTTTTACAAAATTCACTATTTTATTGTTCATTGTTATCACCAAACTGCATTACATTTTCTAAAGATAAGTATAAGCACACATCTTCATTTAATTTTGGTAATTTTTTCCCATTATTTTTTTCTATATTTCTTACTTTTACTCCATTTACATCATAAGTTATTTTACTGAAAATACCTGTATATTCTACATCTATAACTTTTGCTTTCATTTCTACATCATTTTCAGATATTTTTTCTAAAGATAGATTTTCAAGTCTAAAGTATAGTGGAGTGTTTTGGTTAAAGTTTTTGTCTAATCCAATTTTTTTGATCTCATCACTTTCTATTTTATTTATTTCTCCTATAAATTCACAAACAAAAGGTGATTTTGATTTTGTATAAATCTCTTCTGGTGTTCCAACTTGCTCGATTTTACCTTTGTTAAATACTGCTATTCTATCAGAAAGAGTAAGAGCTTCTTCTTGGTCGTGAGTTACATAAATAGTAGTTATTTTTAATTCATTTTGTAATTTCTTTAACTCATTTCTTAACTCAACTCTTAATTTTGCATCTAGGTTTGATAGAGGTTCATCAAGACATAAAATTTTTGGATTTAAAACTAAAGCTCTTGCTATAGCAACCCTTTGTTGTTGTCCCCCTGATAGTTCTGATACATTATTAAATAATTTTTCAGGAACTATTTGAACTTTTTCTGCTGCCTCTCTTACTTTTTTATCAATATATTCCTTTGGTAACTTTTGTAGTGTAAGTCCAAAGGCGATATTTTCATAAACGTTCATTGTAGGGAATAGAGCATAACTTTGGAATACTATACTTACTCCTCTTTTTTCTGTTGGAGTTTTTGTAACATCAACATCTCCTATAAATATTTTTCCTTTAGTAGGGTAACTAAACCCTACCAAAGATCTAAGAGTTGTAGTTTTTCCACACCCAGATGGTCCAAGCATTGTAAAAAACTCTCCCTCATTTATTTCAAGATTCAAATTATCAACTGCTACATAATCTCCATAAGATATTTGTACATCGCTAAATTTTATCATTTTATTCTCCTATTTTCTAAATTCTAATTCTATTTTTTCAATCCAAGAATCTACATTTTCACTGATAAATTTCCAATCTAACTCTTGTATTTTTAAACTTTCAACTAAATCTTTTACTTCTTTTGGAGCTTTTTCTAATGCTTGTGGGTGAGCTGGAGCAGTTCCAAATTTTTCTGCCCATTTAGCTTGAACTTCTGGAGAACCTAACCAATCAGCAAATTTTTCAACTTGTTCTGCGTTATTTTCTTTATTTACTAAAGCAACTTGTTCAACTACAAATGGAACTCCTATTTCCGGTCTCATTATTCCTAATGGGAAATTATTAGCTTTTTGTCTTTCTAAAGCTCCTGAACCCCATAACATAAGGATAGGTCTTTTTCCTGACATAAGATTTCCGAACCAGTCTTCTTCTCCTCTTTCTACATAACCATTAGTATATAATTTTTTAGTCATTTCCCAACCTTCATCAGAAATATTTAATTTTCCATTTGGGTCTCTACATCTTGATACAACACTCGCCATTACAGCTTTACCAGTTCCACCGTGAGTACCAAACATAAAATATTTTCCTGTATATTTAGGATTTGTCGCTAAGTCTGTCCAATCTTTTGGAGCATCTTCTTCACTTATTACTTGTGGGTTATAAACTGCAAGTAATGGAGTAACTGAAACTGCATTATAATATCCCTCTACATCTGATAATCCAGCAGGAATTTCATCTGCCCAGCTTGGTTTAAATGGTTTTAAAATATTATCTTTTTTTAGTTTTTCATATTCCATATTGTTAAGACCAAAAACAACATCTGCTATTGGATTATTTTTTTCAGCTAATAATCTATTTGTTATTTCTGTTCCACCAGCACTTACTATATTTAATTCAAATCCATTTTCTTTTGCATATTCTTTTAAAAATTCACTTCTTCCATTAGATCCAGAGTTTGTATAAACTATAATAGAATCATCTTTTGACCCACAACCTAAAAGTGTTAACGCTAACATTGCACCTAAAAAAATTTTTTTCATATTTTTTCCTCCTAATTTTTTAATTATTTTTTGTAGTTATTTCTAAAATCTCTTAATAATGCTGGCCAATCAGTTTGAATTACATCTGCACCATGATCAGCAAGCCATTTCCAACCTTCTCCATCTTTTTCAATAGATAAGTTATCATCATAATTTGCACTTAAATTAAATCTACTTCCTAAAGTTATTGAGTTTACCCAAATTTTAATATTTTTTGATTTTAATAAATCTATAAATTCCTTAGAGATTATTTCATCTGTTTCTTCTTTAAAAAGTAATTCAGCAGCTACCATATTTATTTCAGGATCTATAAATTTTAAAACGTCCTCTTTTTTACTAGCTATTACCATATACATAAGTTTTATATCTGAATTTTTTAAGAAGTTAAATGCTTCATCTGTTGGGTGAGTTTTAACTATTATTTGGTCTTCCATTCCAAGTTTTTTTATTAATGGAAATACTTCGTCTAAATAGTCCCAACTTCTATCTAAGTTTATTAAACATTTTCCTTTTAATCTTGTAAATAATTCTTCAAGTCTTACAACTCTTTGTCCTGTTTTTTCTCCTAGACAGTTTAAGTATTCTAATTCGTCAATTTCTTTTGATGAAAGAGTTTTTATATTTGGCTCTATTCCAAAACTTCTTTTTTCTCCTCCATCGTGGTAAGCATATAAAACTCCATCTGTTGATTTTATTGCATCCATTTCAACAATGTCTGCTCCTGATGCCACAGCTACTTTTGCAGAAAACTCTGTGTTATCAATGATACTTCCACCAAAAGATCCTCTATGTGCTGCTATTAAGAATCCTTTTTCTTCCAAAGTTTGATAAAATCTCTCGTTCATTTCTCCTCCTGATTAATTTTTTAAATATATATTAAAGTATATTATTTTCTGTACTTTCTCTTATAATAAGGGTACTTTCTACCTCTTCTGATTCTTCCTCTTTCCCTTCCATAATATTTAAAAGCTTATCTAAAAGTTTTGTAGCAAGCTCTTTATAGTTCATTGAAACAGTTGTAAGTGATGGTATCATATATTCTGAAAGTGGAAGATTATCAAATCCCATAACTTTTACATCTTGTGGGATTTTTATTCCATAATTAAATAACTCTCTTATTAAAACTATTGCTTTTTCATCTCCATTTACAAAAAAACATTCTGGTAAATTATCTTTATAGTTTTTTACTATATTTTTAACATCTAATGATGTATTTATATCTCTTACTATTTTTAAATTTTCTTTATCTATATTTTTTTCTTCAAAAGCTTTTATTACTCCATTTACTCTTTGTTCATTCATTGGAGTGGCACCAGCTGATACAAATACTAAATCTCTTATTCCCTGTTCTAATAGATATTCAGTAGCTTTTAAGCTAGAGTTAAAATCATCATTACTAACATAAATATTTTCTTCATTGTAGCTTTTACCAAATATAATAAATGGTATATTATTTTTTTTCAAAAGTTCTATTCTCTTATCATTTTTCTCTTCATAAAATAATATAACTCCATCTATAAACATACTACTTTTATTAATTAAAGATTTTTCTAGCTCATCATCTGTATAATATTGTTCTGACAAAATAGATATATCACTTCTTTTATTTTTTAAAATAATCTCATTTACAAGGGTATTTGTCCATATTGTAGCTTTATGCCCTGATCTTCTTTTAAGTAATATTAAAATATTTTTATTTTTTTTAGCTACCAAAGATTTTGCATAAAGATTAGGTCTATAACCATATTTTTCTATTATCTCTGATACTTTTTTTCTTGTTTCCTCTTTTACTTTTGGATCATTGTTTATTACCCTAGATACAGTTTGTGTTGAGTATCCACTAAAATTCGCAATATCTTTTATTGTTATATTCTTCTTTACCATAATATACCTCATTTATGTTAGCGTTAACATTTTTATGAAAAGATTATAACATAAAGATTATTATTTGTAAAGTATTTTTTGTTTTAATACAAAAACATCTATTTTAATTTATTTTTAACTCTATATAAGAGTAAATTTTATAAATGTTTCTTGAGATTTGCAAAGGAATTATATATGTTCTTTGTTAAAATTATATTTAATTCTTGTAAAAAAATTGTAAAAAATATTCTCCTATGATATTTTCAAAAAATTTATAATAATTCTCATATTTTTTAAAAAAATAATATATAATTTCTTATAAAAAAATTCTAATCTGCTATCATTGTTAGAATATGTTAGAATGTGTTAGAATAAAAAAGAAAGCCAGTTTTTATTCTGACTTTCTTTTTTTATTATTTATTCAAATCTATGTTAGAAATTACTAAGAATCCTAACTCTTTTATTTTTAAATTTAAAGTTTTCGTTGAAGTAAAATATTTTTTACCTTCAAATAACTCATAAATAGCTTTACAATTTTTAACAGAGTTTATATTATCAAACTGTTTAAAATCAAACTCAAAATTATACTCTACAACTGGATTTCTATTTATCATAACTATTATAAAGTTGTCTGTCCCTCTGCTCTTACCAAATTGGTCAACACCTTTATTTAAGAAACGGATATAACCATAAATATCTTCATTAACAGAGAATTGCTTGAAATCCCCTGTTGAAAGAAGTGGATTTTTATTTCTGATACCAATTATTTTTTTATACCAACCAAGTAGGTCTTGATCCTCATTTCCCCAAGGATAAGTTCTTCTATTGTCAGGGTCTTTTCCTCCTCTAACTCCAGCCTCATCTCCATAATAAATCAATGGAACTCCCGGGAATGTAAGTTGTACCAAGCTAAATAATTTTAAAAGACTAACTCCTAATCTCTTTGTAAGCTCATCTTTTAAAAGAAGTCTTTCTTTATTAAGGCTTGATTTATAAAGAGTATCTTTCATAAAGTTTCCTATATTTTCACATACAGTAAGGATTCTCTCTACGTCGTGACTTCCTATCATATTTGTAAGAGAGTAAAAATTCTCTTTTGGATAGTTTTCACGAAGATTCATAAAAGATCTGCATACTTTTTCCGCATCATAATTATTATAGAAAAATTCCAATAATATTTTCTTAAATGGATAGTTAGTAACTGTATCAAGTTCCTCACCACACATATACTCTCTTCTTTTATTATAGCTTATTTTATTAGTGGCATCTTCCCAAACCTCTCCTAATAAAATAGATTCATTATCAATCTCGTGGCATCTCTTTCTTAAAAGTTTCAGAAATTCTCCCGGCAATTCGTCAGCTACATCTAATCTCCAACCTTTTATACCAAGGCTAAGCCATTTTGCAACTACACTGTCTTCATCTCTTATGATATAATTTAAGAAATTAGGATTCATCTCATTTACACAAGGAAGATCTGCATTTCCCCACCAAGATACATAATCATTTGGATAATTTTTAAAAGTATACCAATCATAATATGGAGATCCAACAGAGTTGTAAGCTCCCACTGAATCATAATTTCCAAATCTATTAAAATATTTACTATCTCTACCAGTGTGGTTAAATACTCCGTCTAAGATAAGATTTATATTATTTTCTTTTAAACTATTAACAAGGTTTGCAAAATCCTGCTCTGTTCCTAAAATAGGGTCAATCTCTTTATAATCTCCAGTGTCATAACGGTGGTTACTAGCAGATTGGAAAATAGGATTTAAATAAACAAGATTTATTCCAAGCTCCTTTAAATAATCTATTTTTTGCTCAATCCCTTTTAAGTTTCCACCAAAGAAATCCCAACGTAAAATATCTCCGTTTTCCCCTTTTATATACACTGGCAAATCGTTCCAGTTTCCATATATAAAGGTATTTCTTTTGTGTGCAGATAGACTTCCATAAGGATTTCCATTATAAAATCTGTCTGGAAATATTTGATAAATTATCGACTCTTTATACCAGTTAGGAGTTTTACTTCCAGCATAAAAAGTTGTCATCTGATAAGCTGGTGGATTATATAGATATATTTGTCCTTTTCCTCCTAGTTTATCAGTATTATTTCCATAATATTTTATTTCACCATTTTTTAATGATATCTCAAAATAGTAAAAAACAAGTCTTGGCAATGTTCCTGTCTTATATGTATAAGAATAAGTTTTATTATTTTCATCTTCTAAATTATCCACAGGTTTCATCTCATAAGCACAATGAACTGCAGGTTTTGAAACATCTAAATTATCTACAAAAAAATGTACATAAACACAGTTTATCATAGCATTTTTATTTATTTCTATATTAAAAGTTACAGATTGATTACAAGGAACAGCCCCAAAAATAGATTTATATTTTGTATCTTGTGAATCAAAAGTTACGTATTCATCTTTCCAAGATAAATCAATTAGTTCTACCATATTCTTCCCTCTCATAGAATTTTTATTTTTATAATATTCTCCCAAGTATATTATAAAACAAAACCAAAGAAATGTATACAATAAAATTTTTTATAAAAATTAAAATTATCAAAAACTATTCAAAATTATAGATTTTCTTTAATTAAAATTTTTATCTTTTACAAAAAATAAAAAGCTGTTGTATTTTTTAAAAAAACATAGATTAAAAATTACGGAAATTATGGAGAAAAATTAGATTTATAAAGCGACATT
>George_p2__coassemble_747_pt1 | contig 26278 bp, 24 predicted proteins | sample George_p2__metabat2_low_PE_028 | metagenome-assembled genome bin George_p2 | reverse complement strand
TCAGTCATTGGACTTTGGATAAATCCAGGTGCTACACAGTTAACTCTGATTTGTGCTCCTTTTCTACAAAGTTCTTTTTTCCAAGTTTGGCTCATAGCGATAACTCCAGCTTTTGTAGCAGAGTAGTTAGTTTGACCGATATTTCCATATAGACCTACTACTGATGATAAAGTTATGATAGATCCTTTTTTAGCTTTTGTCATTACAGGTGCAACAGCTTGAGTTACATTAAATACACCTTTTAAGTTGATGTTTATAACAGCGTCCCATTGTTCTTCACTCATTCTTACAAATGGAGCGTCTTTTGTTATTCCAGCATTGTTTACAAGTACATCGATTGGACCATATTCTTCAACGATTTCTTTTACTAATGCTTTTATTCCTTCTCTATCAGTTACGTTTAATATTTTTCCAACAACGTTTGGTTCAGTATATTCACAAGGATTAACGTCACAAGCTACTACCATTTTTGCTCCTTCGCTAGCAAATCTTTCAACGATAGCTCTACCGATTCCAGCTGCTCCTCCAGTTACTAAACATACTTTTCCTTCTAATCTATTCATTTTTCCTCCTAATTATTTTGCCAATCTGTAGATTGCCTCTATATAGATTTTTAATAAAGTTTCCATATCATCTAAGTCCATTGCTTCATTTTTTTGGTGCATAGTGTCTTCCATAGTTTTTAAAAGACAACCAAAAGCCACACAGTTTTTAACAGCTTTCGCATAAGTTCCACCACCGATAGCAATAGGTTCAGGATTAGGGTCTTTAGTTATTTCTTGATAAATATTTGTAAGTTCTTTTACTAAGAAACTTTCTTTGTCAATGTATAATGGCACAGAGTTTTTACCATTTTGTTTAAATTCAAGTCCATATTTAGCAACAAGATTAGATAAATCTTTTTCTAATTTTTCTCCGTCCATAGTAACAGGGTATCTTATATCTACAGAAACATATAAATCTCCATCTTCAACATAAGCCATACCATAGTTTATAGTGATTTCTCCAGATTCTTCATCTTTGTAGTAAAGTCCACAAGATTTTCCATTAAATTCAAGTTTTACTTCTTCACCGAAATATTTAGCCATTTCAGATAGACCAGCTACTTTTATATCAAGAGCATTTACAAAACCTAAAAGAGCTGATAGTGAATTGTATCCTAAATCTGGGTGAGCAGCGTGGGCAGCTTTACCAAGAGATAAAAGTTCTAATTTTCCATCTTTTTCACTACATTCTATTTTATAATCATTTTCAAAGTTATAATCTTTTAATGCCTCAACAACTATATCTTTATATTCTAAAGGTAAAGTTAAATAAGTTTTTTCAGGTACAGCATTAAATACTTTTCCAGCTTTTATAGAGAAATTATCTCCAGCTTTTACTTTTAATACCCCTCTACACATTCCTTTTTCTGCAAATATTACAGGGAAACTTCCATCAGGAGTAAATGATAAAGTGGGGTGTGGTTTTTTAAGAGTGTCAAAATAGTGTGTCATACAACCCCAACCACTTTCTTCGTTAGCTCCGATTATCATTCTTATTTGTTTTTTAAGAGGAATACCTAAATCTTTTAGACATTTCATAGCATAAAGACATATCATCATAGGTCCTTTGTCGTCTAATACTCCTCTACCATATAATTTATTATTAGCAATCTCTCCAGAGTAAGCTCCAAAGTCCCAACCAGTTCCTTCAGGTACAACGTCTACGTGACCTAAAATTCCAAGAGATTCTTCTCCTTCTCCAAAAGTTATTTGACCAACATAGTTATCAAAATTTTCAGCTTTAAATCCTAAACTTTCTCCAACTTTTAAAAAATGTTGTAAAGCTTTAGCAGGTCCTTCTCCAAAAGGCATTCCTTCACAAGGTTCTTCTTCAACACTTTTTATTCTTAGAGATTCTTGAAGTGATGATATTAAATCCTTTTTATATTTCAATACTTCTTCTTGAATATTTACCATATATATCCCTCTCTTCTCAAATTATTTTGGCGGAAGTGTATAGGAATCGAACCTACCAAGGGATTTAATCCCCTATGACAGTTTTGAAGACTGCTGAAAACACCAGTTTTCTTCCACTTCCAATCCACTTCTCCTTATAGTATATCAGACTTTTTTCAAAAAATAAATAGTTTAATTAAAATTTTAAATTAAAATAATAGCTCTTATCCTTTTAATTATCAGATATTTAAGGGCTTTAAAGGATATTTTATAACGGATGTTTTTTTAAAAAAAGTAAACACACTTAATATATAAATTTGTAATTTAATAAAAAATATGTTAAAATCATTTGGATAATGAAAAATAAAATTTAATTTAGGAGGTTGATAATTGGATAAGAAGGGTATTTATATAAAGAATCTTTCAAAAACTTTTGATGGAGTTAAAGTTTTAAAAGATATCAGTTTAACTATTGAGCCGGGGGAATTTTTCTCAATTTTAGGGCCAAGTGGTTGTGGAAAAACGACTCTTTTAAGAATTCTTGCTGGATTTACAGAGCCTGACTCTGGTGTTGTATGTTTAGGAGATAGAGATATAACCAATTTACCTCCTAATCTTAGACCTATAAATACTATATTTCAAAAATATGCACTTTTTCCACATTTGACTGTTTTCGAGAACATTGCCTTTTCTCTAAGACTTAAGAAAGAAAAAGATGAAGTAATAAAAGAAGAAGTTACAAAAATGTTAAAGATGATAGATTTGGAAGAACACGCAAATAAAAAACCAAATCAATTATCTGGAGGACAACAACAAAGGGTATCTATAGCTAGAGCTTTGATAAATAAACCAGATGTTTTACTTCTTGACGAGCCACTTTCTGCTCTAGATGCTAAACTTAGACAAAATCTTTTGATAGAACTTGATAATATTCACGATGAAGTTGGAATTACTTTTATATTTATAACTCACGACCAACAAGAAGCGCTTTCTATATCTGATAGAATAGCTATTATGAACCAAGGAAATGTATTGCAAGTTGGGACACCTGCTGAGGTTTATGAATCACCAGCAGATATGTTCGTAGCTGACTTTATTGGAGAAAATAACTTTATTGAAGGAGAAGTTGTAAAAATAAATAGTGACACTTGTGCCACTCTTCGTAACAAAGAGTTTGGAGAGATTTTATTTGAAATGGACAGAAATGTTAAAGAGGGAGACAAGGTTGTAGTTTCTGTTAGACCAGAAAAAATAAAAGTAACTAAGAAAAAACCTGAAAATTTAAGTTGGAAATATAATACTTTACAAGTATATGTAGACGAAGTTATCTATACAGGTTTCCAAAGTAAATATTTCACTTGGGTAAATGGAGATAAAAATCTACTTATAAAAGCATTTAAGCAACACGATATTTTCTTTGAAGATGATGATACAGATGTAAGTTGGGACGAGGAAGCATTTATATCTTGGAACTTCGAAGACAGTTATTTAGTAGAGGTTAAATAGATGACTGGCAACAAAAAAGGAATATTATACACAGTTCCCATAACAATATGGCTAACAGCTTTCTTCCTGATCCCAATGCTTATTGTTTTGGTATACTCTTTTCTAAAAAAAGGAGTATATGGGGGAGTTGAATTTGAATTTTCATTGGAAACATTTAAGATTTTTGCAAATCCAATGTTCCTTTCTATAATTTATAAAACTATATGGATAAGTATAATAGTTACTATAATTACTGTTATTATAGCAGTTCCTACGGCTTATTATATAGTTCGTTCTAAAAATAAAGAAAAGCTTATATATTTAGTAATTATTCCATTTTGGACAAACTTTTTGATAAGAATTTATTCTTGGATGGCGATACTTGGTAGCAATGGATTTTTAAATATTATGCTTAAGAAATTTGGATTTATTGATAACTCTATCCAGTTTTTATATAATATCTGGGCTGTTATAATAATATCAGTTTATACTAGCTTACCTTTTGCTATACTTCCACTTTATGCCACAATAGACAAATTTGATTTTGCTCTTTTGGAGGCTGGTAGAGATTTAGGTGCTACAAATAGACAAGCATTTTTTAAGATTTTTTTACCAAATATCAAAAATGGAATTTTAACAGCTAGTCTTTTTACATTTGTTCCAATGTTAGGTTCTTATGTAGTTCCAAAACTAGTTGGAGGAACAAATTCAATATTCTTAGGTAACGTTATTGCTCGTCACTTGACAGAAACAAGAGATTGGCCAATGGCGTCAACTATCTCATCAATGCTTATTTTGGTTACAATGATAATAGTTGTGGTGGGAATTTTCAAAAAAGGTAAAGGTGAGGCTAGTGAATAAAAGAAGAACTTCATTATTTTTCTTTATTTTATCAATGGTATTTTTCTATCTGCCACTTTTAGTTTTGATTATATATTCATTTAATGATGGTAAGGCTATGGTGTGGCAAGGATTTTCACTACGTTGGTACAAGGAGCTTTTCCTTTATTCTGATGAACTTTGGAGAGCTTTTAAATATAGTATCTTTATAGCTTTAATTTCAAGTGGAGTTTCAGCTTTTGTAGGGACTTTAGGTGCGATCGGTCTTCATTGGTATAACTTTAAATATAAGAAGTTTTTGGAAATTATAAGTTATCTACCACTTATTGTTCCAGATATTATTTTAGGAGTTTCACTTCTTATACTATTTGTTACAGTAAAACTTCAACTTGGTCTTACAAGTATAATAATAGTTCATACTACAATAAATATTCCATTTGTACTGTTTATTGTTTTATCAAGACTTGCAGAGATAGATTATTCTTTGGTGGAGGCTGCTTATGATTTAGGAGCCACAGAGTTACAAACTCTTAAAAAAATAATTCTTCCACTTTTGATACCAGCTATTATATCAGGATTTTTAATAGCTTTTACTCTATCTTTTGATGATTTCGTGGCTACATTCTTTGTTGCAGGACCGGGTTCTACAACATTACCACTTAGAATTTATTCTATGATTAGAATAGGGGTTTCTCCAGTAATAAATGCTCTATCAGTTCTATTTATAGGCTTTGCTACGGTATTAACTCTATCTACAACAAAGTTACAAAAATATTTTATTCACTAAAATTTTTAGAAATTTTAGACAAAAATATTATTATTGCAGTCAAAAGAGCATAATACAAAATTTTGGAGGAAATTATATATGAAAAAAATCTTTAAATTATTAGTTATTTCCACTATGGTTCTTTTATTAGGAGCTTGTGGAAGTCTTTCAAAAAGAGGAAAGGCAGACCTTAAAAAATATAACGATATAAGAGTTACCTTTGTTACAACTCAAGGGGATATGAATTTTTATCTTTATCCAGAGGCAGCACCTTTAACTGTTGCTAACTTTGTAAACTTAGCACTAAGAGGATACTACGATAATACTGTTATCCATAGAGCTGTTGAAAACTTTATAGTTCAAGGGGGAGATCCAACTGGAACTGGACAAGGTAGCACAGGTTATACTATAAAAGATGAATTTGTTGAATGGTTAGACTTCTATCAATCAGGAATGTTAGCAATGGCTAATGCTGGTCCTAATACTGGAAGTTCACAATTCTTTATAACTTTATATCCTGCTGACTTCTTAAATGGTAGACATACTGTTTTTGGAGAAGTTGTTTCTCAAATCGATGGAGAATATACAAGAAAACTTGAAAGAGGAGATGTTATCAAAGAAGTTAAAGTTTCTGGACACTATGATTTATTACTTGCTTTAAATAAAGATCAAATCGAAGAATGGAACGCTATCCTTGATAAAAACTATCCAAATCTTAAAAAATACCAAGTAAAAGATTTAAGTGAATTTGGTGATGATGTTGCTAACTATCAAGAAGAGTTAAGAAAAATCTACACTCCTAAAGAAAAAGAAGAAGATGACTATGATGTATCTCTAATTCCTAGAATGATAAGAGGTATTGAAAGAAGTCTAAAAGATTAATAGATAAAAAAATCAGAGAGTTGACAAAAATCAGCTCTCTTTTTTCTATAAATAAAAAAACAGCACAACTTAAAAATCGTGCTGTCTTTAATATTAATAAAATTCTTTTGTAATTTCTTTAATCCAAGCAAATACTCTATCAGGAGTTTCATCATCTTGGTTATTTTCATCAAGGGCAAGACCTACAAATTTATCTCCGATAACAGCCTCACTCTCTTTATAAAGATATCCTTCGTTAGAAGTCATACCGATAATTTCTCCACCTCTTGCTGTAACGATATCATATAATTTTCTCATACCTTCAACAAAAGATTCTCCAAAAGTAAATTGATTTCCAAGTCCTACAAGAGCGATTTTCTTACCAGTAAAATCCATATTTTCAAGTTCACTTCTATGGTTTTCCCAATCTCTTTGTAATTCTCCAACTCCATAAGTAGGTGTTACAAGGATAAGATTTTTATAATTTTCAATCTCTCCAATACCGTCAGCCACGTTAAATATTTCGTGGTCGATTTTTCTTAAGTTAAAATCTATTTCATCTGCAATAGCCTCTGTTTTACCAGAAGTTGTTCCATAAAATACTCCTATTTTTTCCATTTTTTTCTCCTTTATTATTTTAAATTACAAATATCTCTTATAACTTCACCAGCTATAATAAGACCTGCCACTGATGGCACAAAAGAAATACTTCCAACATTCACAGATTTTTCTCTGCTTCCCTCTTCATTAATAGGTTTTATTGGATTTTCCTTTGAGTATAAAACTTTTAATTTTTTAATTCCTCTTGCTTTTACCTCTTTTCTGATTACACGAGCCAAAGGGCAAACAGAGGTTTTTGATATATCAGCTATCTCCAATAAAGTTGGGTCAAGTTTGTTTCCAGTCCCCATTGATGAAATTATTGGAATACCAAGTCTAGCACTATTTTCTATAATGCTAAGCTTAGAAGTGACCATATCAATAGCATCAATTATGTAAGTATAATTTTTATTTTCAAAAAATTTATCACTGTCTTCTTTTAGATATTTTTTGTTGATTTTATTGATTTTAATATTAGGATTTATAGATTTAGCTCTTTTTTCGATAAGGTCAGTCTTTCTTTCTCCAACAGTATCCATTGTGGCTATAATCTGTCTGTTGATATTAGTTATATCCACAGTGTCGTAGTCAACGATTGTTAATTCTCCAACACCACCACGAACTAATCCCTCAACTACATATCCTCCCACTCCTCCAAGTCCAAAGACAAGTACATGAGAATTTTTAAGTTTTTCTAAATTTTCTTTTCCAATTAATAATTCTTCTCTTTTAAATATCATTTTTCTCCAATTTTTTATCAGTATGTTCTATAAGTTCTTTAAAAGTTATAATATGTATTGCCTCAGCATAAGGGATAGACACTCCAAATCCAACTTCAATCTCACTTATAATATTTGCTATATCAAAAGAATCAGCACCTAAATCTTTGAATAAATCTGCATCATCTACAATAGATGAATAGGGGATTTCAAGTTGTTCCTCTATTATTTTTTTAATTCTTTCTATTTGATTTAATTCCATAGATTTCACTTCCTTAATAATTTACTGCCAATATATTATATAATATTTAGAGAAAAATTTAAAGTATAAATTCCATAATTGTTATGATTAAAATTTAAATAAAGAAATCCTTAATAATATTAATAATTATAGGATAGATTGCTACCACAGTTACAAGTCTAAAGAATTGCATTGTGGCTACCTTAGGAGTATCAGCTCCAAGTTCACTAGCAATTATAGATATATCAGACATTCCACCGGGAGCTGTTGCAAAAAGAGAAGTCTCTACACTAAAATCAGTTATCTTATAAATTAAAATTCCAAGTAAAAGATTCATCAAACAAAATCCCATAATTACAATTCCAACAGGAATAAAAATTTCTTTAAGACTTACAATATCTCCAAGTGTCATTTTAGCTCCAATTAATGCACCAGCTAAAACTTGGATAAGTTGTCTCAGTCTTAGTGGCATAAAAGCATTGCTAGAATAAATATTATAAATAGCAGTAGTCACCATTGATAAAGTCATAGCACCAGATGGAATATTTAATATTTTTCCAATAACTCCCCCAATAGCTCCTACAACTAAAGTTATAAATACTTTTATAAATTTTTCTTTTTGGTTAAGATGTGAGAAAGTATCTTCTTTGGAAGTATCAACTTTAGGGGCAGTATTTTTTATATTTCCCTTTGATTTATTAAAGTTTTTTACAATTATTTTTATAAGTGCAGGGATAAGACTTACTACAGATATAAGACGTACCATTTGAAGTAGGGCTACCTTAGATGAATCAGCTCCAAAGTCATAAGAGATAATTGTCATATCAGTTAAACCTCCGGGAGCTGTTGCAAATAGAGCTGTTACCATATCAAGAGGTGTAAATTTATATATAAAATATCCCATTAGAAAATTAACAATTCCCATTAAAATTACCATAATAAGACTTGGTAAGAAAATATTTTTAAGTCCTTTTACATCATTAGCTGTAATTTTTGCACCAATAAATGTTCCAGTAGAGATTTGGGCGATAATTTTATATGATTGTGGTAAATCAGCATTACTTGTCAATATGTTAAAAATAGCCACAGCAAATAGAGAGCCTATCATAGCACCTGCAGGAACTTTAAGTTTAAGAGCTATCATAGCACCGATAAGTCCTACCAATAAAGTAATTATAAAAAACATATCCCCTCACCCCTTTATATACACCGCTTTTAATATAATTATACTACAAGAAAATATAAAAATAAAGTATAATATAGTAAAATAAAATGATTTTGGAGGATAGTTATGTTAAATATAGAAAATATTCATCATGTTGCAATAATAGCGTCAGATTACGAAAAATCAAAGGAGTTTTATACAAAAATTTTAGGTTTCCAAATAGAAAAGGAAACTTACAGAGAAGAGAGAGACTCTTATAAATTAGATTTAAAAATAAATGGACTTTATCAAATAGAACTTTTTTCTTTTCCAAATGCTCCAAAAAGAGTTACTAACCCAGAGGCAAGAGGTCTAAGACATCTAGCTTTTCAAGTGGCTGATTTAGAAAAAGAGGTAGAAGAGTTAAATAAAAATGGAATATCAACAGAGCCAATAAGAGTTGATGAGGTTACAGGAAAAAGATTTACTTTTTTTAGAGATCCAGACGATTTGCCACTAGAGTTATATGAAAAATAAAAAAGAACTGTTGCATTTTTTAAAGTAGATAATAAAAAATTGATTTACTTTCTAATCTTGCAACAGTCTTTTTAATTAAAATATTTTTATTTCGTCTCCAGTATTTAAAGAACAGCTTAAGAAATCCTTGTCATTTTTTATAAGTTCAACTATTTTTTCACCAGAACAGTGAGAGAAACCAAGAAGTTTAACTCCAAGTTTTTTAAGTTCCACTAAAGTTTTAGCAAGACGTTCATCACTAGCCTCTACAAGATGTGTTCCCCCATAAACTGCACATATATCCATACCAAATCTTTCTTTTATAGTTGATAGTATATTTAAAATCCCTGGGTGAGAGCAACCAGTAACTACAACAAGTCCCTCATCAGTTTTTATAACCAAAGATATCTCATCACGAAAATCATCTATTTGAATTTTTCCATCTCTTTCTACTACAAATCTAGCTGGACTTTTTTCAAAATCATAATTTCTTTTAAAATTACCAACTAAATAAACATTTTCTTGTAGCTCTAGCATATCATCACAGGTAATATGTTCAATCCTATTATCTTCTAAGAAATCTTTATTAAATCCGCAACCAAGATAAGTATACTTCATTCCATCAAAAGAGTATTTAGGGTCAAAATAATTTTTTCCAGTGATAAGTTTTTTGATTTTAAAATTGTCTACCAAATCTAAAAATCCACAAGAGTGGTCATAGTGAGAGTGGCTACAAATTACAGTATCGATTTTAGATAAGTCGATATTCATTTTTCTAGCGTTTTTTATAAATTTATCTCCACCGCTACAATCAAATAGATAAGATTTATCATCAACAGTTACAAAAAAAGATAATCCATGTTCAAAAGCTAAAGCACGATTTCTCGAACCAGTATTTTCCAATAAAGTTTTTATAGTTATCATTTTTTCCTCCAAGTTTTTTATTAGATTATACCACATCTTGTTAAAAAGTGATTTAATTTTTAAGAAAGTGTTTACAATTTGCTCTATTTCTAATGAAAAATAAAAAATATATATAAATCCTTGAAAAAATATAATGAAAGGACTATAATCAAATTGCTGGAGAGAATAGGAGATGATTTTTGATGAAAGAACATAAATATGTAAACTTTTCTCAGGAGGCAGACGTACACTATATAATAAATAAATATCATAAAAAAGAGCACGAGGCTGTAAAAGAATATCTTGAGACTTTAAAAGGTCAAAAAAATTTAACTCATGATGAAGTTTTTGCTTTAATAGAGAAAAATTTAAAATTCAAAAAAATAGCTAAGTAGTTTACTTTGATTAAATATATTTTTTAATTTATAGCTCCAGTACAAAGAGGGGTTGTTGCAAGTTTAAGAATATATGATTAAAAATTATTATAAATTTTGTAATTTTTAATTTATATTTTTATTTTCTAAGAGTGCAATAACTCCATTTTTTTTATATTAAAAATACCTGTAATATGATATAATATTGTGAAAAAATAAAAGCGTGAAAGGAAGTTTATGAAAAAAGAAGAGAGAATAAAAGAGCTAAGAGAACTTATAGAAAAATATAGTTACTATTATTATACATTAAACGAAAGTCTTATCTCTGACGTAGAGTTTGACAAACTTTTAAAAGAGTTAGAAGATCTAGAAAAAGTAAATCCACAATATTCAATGTTTGACTCACCAACAATGCAAGTAGGGTCAAGCCTTAAGAATACAAAATTTAGTAAAGTTACTCACAAAGAAAAGATGTTAAGCCTTTCTAATAGTTATAATATTGGAGAGATAGAGGACTTTATAAAAAGAGTGGATAAACTTTTGGAAAATAGAAAAAAACCAAGTTATGTACTAGAAGTTAAACTTGACGGACTTTCAATCAGTGTAACTTATAAAGATGGAAAACTTGTTCAAGGGGTTACAAGAGGAGACGGAGTAATTGGAGAGGACGTAACAGAAAATATTTTACAAATCCAAAGTATTCCAAAATTCTTAAAAGAAAAAATTGATATAGAGGTAAGGGGAGAAATTGTTTTACCAATCAGCAAATTCCAAAAAATAAATGAAAAAAGATTAGCTAATGGTGAAGAGATATTTGCAAACCCAAGAAATGCGGCGAGCGGTACATTAAGACAACTTGACCCAGAGATAGTAAAAGAAAGAGGTCTTGATTGTTATTTCTATTTCGTCGTTGGTGGAGAAAAATATGGTATCAAAACTCATAGAGAGGCTTTTGATTTCATAGAAAAAATCGGTCTTAAGACAACAGGAATTGATGAAGTATTAACATCAGTTGAAGAGATAGACAAACGTATCGAGTATTGGAAAGATGCAAGAGAAAAACTAGACTATGAAACAGACGGAATGGTTTTAAAAGTAAACGAGATAGAGTATTGGGAAGTTTTAGGAAATACTACAAAATCTCCTAGATGGGCGATAGCTTATAAATTCCCTGCAAAACAAGTGTCAACAAAACTTTTAGGTATCACTTGGCAAGTTGGAAGAACTGGAAAAGTTACACCAGTGGCAGAACTTGAAGAAGTAGAAGTATCAGGTAGCCGTGTAAAAAGAGCTAGTCTTCACAACTTTGATGAAATAGTTAGAAAAGATATTAAAATTGGAGATAAAGTATTTATAGAAAAAGCGGCGGAGATTATACCACAAGTTGTAAAATCTATAAAAGAACTTAGAACTGGAGAGGAACAAGAGGTTTTAGCACCTACAACTTGCCCAATCTGTGGAACAACATTAGAAAAAGAAGAGGGGCTTGTGGATCTAAAATGTCCTAACCCAAGTTGTCCTGCAAAAGTTCAAGGAAGATTTGAATATTTTGTATCTCGTGACGGAATGAATATAATAGGTCTTGGTCAAAAGATAGTTGAAAGATTTTTAGAGCTTGGTTACTTAAATGATGTAACAGATATTTATAGACTTTCAGAACATAGAGAAGAGATGGAAGGCTTAGAAAAAATGGGTAAAAAAAGTGTAGAAAATCTTTTAAACTCAATCGAAGAAAGTAAACAAAGAGAGTATTCAAAGGTTTTATACTCACTTGGTATCCCAGAAGTTGGAAAATTTATGGCAAATCTTTTAGCTGACGAAAGCGGTAGCATAGATAGACTTATGGAAATGACAAAAGACGAGCTACTTATGATAAATGGAGTTGGAGAAAAAGTGGCTGATTCTATTATAAATTTCTTTGCAAGTGAAGAAAATTTAGAGATAATAGAAAAATTAAAAGGTTTCGGTTTAAACTTTTCTGGGGAAAAACAGTCTAAGGTAGAGAAGAACGTTTTTGAAGGAAAAACTTTTTTAGTCACTGGAAAGCTAACTAAATTTACAAGAGAGGGGATAAAAGAGGAGATAGAGAAGTTCGGAGGAAAAAATCTATCTGCTGTAAGTAAAAACTTAGATTATTTAATAGTCGGAGAAAAAGCTGGAAGTAAACTTAAAAAAGCCCAAGAAATTGGTACTATAAAAATAATCACTGAAGATGAATTTTTTAACATTGTAAGTGAAAAAGAGTAATAATTTGACTATTAAATAAGATTATGATATATTAATTATGTATAATTGTAAAAACTAGAATGGAGAGGAAATGAAAATATGATAACTGGTCTATTGAAGATGATTTTTGGTACTAAAAACGACAGAGAGATAAAAAGAATTCAAAAGAAAGTAAAAATGATTAACGCCTTAGAGGGAGATTATTCAAAACTTACTGATGAAGAATTAAAAGCTAAAACTGAAGAGTTTAAAGCTAGACTTGCAAAAGGTGAAACTTTAGATGATTTATTAGTAGAAGCTTTTGCAGTAGTAAGAGAAGCATCAAAAAGAGTTTTAGGAATGAGACACTATGATGTGCAACTTATCGGAGGAGTTGTTCTTCACGAAGGAAAAATCACAGAGATGAAAACAGGAGAAGGAAAAACATTAGTTGCCACTTGTCCAGTTTACTTAAATGCTCTTACTGGAAAGGGAGTTCATATAATCACAGTTAATGACTACCTAGCAAAAAGAGACAAGGAACAAATGGGAAGAGTTTATGAATTCTTAGGTCTTACAACTGGAGTTATTCTTAACGGACTAGAAAATGAAGAGAGAAAGAAAGCTTATCAAGCTGATGTAACTTATGGAACTAACTCTGAATTTGGATTTGACTACCTAAGAGATAATATGGTAGGAAGATTAGAAGATAAAGTTCAAAGAAAATTAAACTTCTGTATAGTAGACGAAGTTGACTCAATATTAATTGATGAAGCTAGAACACCACTTATCATATCTGGTGCTGCTGAAAATACAGCAAAACTATATCAAACTTTCTATAAAATAGCTACTTTCCTTGAAAGAAGTAGAGAAACAGAAAAAATAACAGATGTTAAAAAGAAAAAAGAGATGAATATTCCAGATGAAGTTTGGAAAGATTATGAAGTTGATGAAAAAGCAAAAAATATCGTTCTAACTGAAAAAGGTATTAAAAGAGTTGAACAAATGCTTAATATAGAAAACCTTTATTCTCCAGAAACAATCGAATTAACTCACTACTTAATGCAATGTTTAAAAGCAAAAGAGTTATTTGAAAGAGATAAAGATTATTTAATCAGAGAAAATGAAGTAGTAATCATAGACGAATTTACAGGAAGAGCTTTAGAGGGAAGAAGATATTCTGATGGTCTTCACCAAGCAATAGAAGCTAAAGAGGGAGTAAAAATAGCTGGAGAAAACCAAACTCTTGCATCTATCACTTTACAAAACTACTTTAGAATGTATGAAAAACTTTCTGGTATGACAGGTACAGCTGAAACAGAAGCTACTGAGTTTATGTTTATCTATGGTTTAGCTGTTGTAATTATTCCTACAAACAAACCAGTTATAAGAAAAGACAACGGAGATATAATCTACAAAACTCATGAAGAAAAAATCGAAGCTATCGTTGCAAAAATAAAAGAACTTTATGATAAAGGACAACCAGTATTAGTTGGTACAATCACTATTCAAGGTTCAGAACTTTTATCAAATGAATTAAAAAAATTAAATATACCTCACAATGTATTAAATGCTAAGTTCCACGAAAAAGAAGCAGAGATCGTTGCTCAAGCAGGAAGATACAAAGCTGTAACTATCGCTACAAATATGGCAGGTAGAGGAACTGACATAATGCTTGGAGGAAATCCAGAATTTATGGCAAAATCAGTTGCTAAATCACAAGAGGAATATGATGAATTATTAGGAAAATACAGAACTCAATGTGAAGAAGAAAAAGAAAAAGTAAAATCACTTGGTGGATTATATATCCTTGGAACTGAAAGACACGAATCAAGAAGAATTGATAACCAATTGAGAGGAAGATCTGGAAGACAAGGAGACCCAGGAGAATCTCAATTCTACTTATCTCTTGAAGATGATTTAATGAAACTATTCGGTTCTGACAGAGTAAAAACTGTTATGGAAAAATTAGGAATGGAAAGAGGAGAACAAATCACTCATAGAATGATAACAAAAGCTATTGAGAACGCTCAAAAGAAAGTTGAATCAAGAAACTTTGGAATCAGAAAATCTTTACTTGAATTTGACGACGTAATGAACAAACAAAGAGAGGCAATCTATGCAAGTAGAAATGAAGCTCTTTCTAAAGAGGATTTAAAAGAAACAATAATTGCAATGCTAAGAGGAAGTATACAATCAGCAGTAATCGAAAGATTTGTTGGAGAGTATAAAGAAGAGTGGGATATAAAAGGTCTTGCTGAATTCTTAGAAGAAAAATATGGATATGTAATAGAAAACTTAGATGACTATAAAGCTTATGGTATTGAAGAATATGCCGACAAATTAGCTGATGAGTTAGAAGCAAAATATAACGAAAAAGAAGCAGAAATCACTCCAGAAATAATGAGACAAATTGAAAAATATGTTTTATTAGAAGTTGTTGATAACAGATGGAGAGAACACCTTAAAGCTCTAGATGGTTTAAGAGAGGGAATTTACTTAAGATCTTATGGACAAAGAGACCCTATCGTTGAATATAAATTACTTTCTGGAGATTTATATGGAAAAATGCTAGAAACAATAAAAAGAGAAACAACTTCTTATATGTTTAAAGTAATGGTAAGAAATCCAGAAGACGAGGCTCAAATAGAACAAGTTGAAGTTGAGGATTTAACAAAAGAAGAAGATAATGTAAATATAGGTGGACCAGATAACCCAGATGCACCTTGTGCTTGCGGAAGTGGAAAACCTTATAATAGATGTTGCGGAAGATAAAAAAGAAACTAATAAAGGTATGGTGATAAAATGAAAAAAGCTTTACTAATAATGTCAGTTTTAGTTTTAGGTGCTTGTAGCTCTCTAAAAAATAACGAAAGACAAGTTACAACAGATGAGATGAAAAACTGGGAACAAACTATATCAAAAGCTGTAGTAGAAAGTGCTTATATATCAGATGAATATGGAAATGAAGATCCAATCTATTACTTAAGAAAAACTGGTAAAATGTCAGAAAAAGATTTTAACTTCTTAAGTACACTAACTACTAAAAAAGAGATGGACGAGGAAGATATAGAAAAATTCCAAAAACTTTTAAATAAATATCCAAATAAAATAGATAGAAAATTCTTCTTAGAAGATACTAACTTAAAAAATCCAAAAGGATTAGTTGATAAAATGGTAGCAGATTCTCGTCTTAGAATGGCTAACCCATCAAACCACATAGCAACTCAAGTGGCTAGTGAAGAAGAGTGGCAAGATATAGTTACTCTTTCTCAAAAATCTGATTTAGATGAAAAAGATACTAAAAAATTAAGAAAACTTTTAAATAAATTTATAAAAAGAAAAGAGTTCTTTGATGAAAGAAGTTGGTACGGAGCTGAAATCTCTGAAAGATTAGAAGAGATAGTAGGAAAAGCAAAAGTTGGATACGAAGATAAAAAACAACTTAACAATATAAATGCAAAAGCATTATACATAGCTTATCCTGATTATTTATCACCATTAGAAAGATGGAAAGATTAATTTAGATGGCGTCTTCAAGACGCCATTTTTTGATGAAAAACCAATAAATCACTTTAAAATTTTAGTAAAAAATGGTAAAATCTATATAAGTATATAAATTAAGATACAAATGGGTAGAAGAAAGGAGAACTTTTATGATTATAGTAACTGGAGCAGCAGGATTTATAGGAAGTGCTTTTATATGGAAATTAAATGAAATGGGAATAAATGATATCTTGGCTGTTGATAAAATGAGAACAGAGGATAAATGGCTAAACTTAAGAAAAAGAGATTATGCTGATTGGGTAGATAGAGATGATCTTTTTGCTTGGTTAGAAGATCCAGAAAATGCTAAAAAAATAACAGGAGTTGCTCACTTTGGAGCTTGTTCAGCTACAACTGAAAAAGATGGAGATTACTTGATGAGTAACAACTATGGATACACAAAAAAATTATGGGAGTTCTGTGCAAAACAAAATATAAACTTTGTAAATGCTTCATCAGCAGCAACTTATGGAGCTGGAGAGTTAGGATATGATGATGATATATCTGTAGAAGAATATAAAAAACTTATGCCACTTAACAAATATGGATATTCAAAAAAATTATTTGATGACTGGTCATTTAAACAAACAAAAACTCCAAAACAATGGATAAGCTGTAAATTCTTTAACGTTTATGGACCACAAGAATATCATAAGGGAAGAATGGCGTCAATGGTATTCCATACATTTAACCAATATAAAGAAAATGGAAAAGTAAAACTTTTTAAATCTCACAAAGAGGGATTTGGTGACGGAGGACAACTTAGAGATTTTGTTTATATAAAAGATATTGTTGATGTATTATATTTCTTCTTAACTGAAAAAGTAGAATCTGGAGTATACAATCTTGGAACTGGAGAGGCTAGAAGTTTTAGAGATCTGTCAATGGCTACTATGGAGGCAGCTGCTGGTAAAAAACTAAATGAAAAAGAAGTTATTGAATATGTTCCTATGCCAGAAGATTTAAGAGGAAAATATCAATATTATACAAAAGCTGAGATGGCTAAACTTGCAAGAACTGGTTATAATAAAAAATTCCATACTCTAGAAGAGGGAGTTTATGACTATGTTGTAAATTACCTTGCAAAAGAAGATCCATATTTATAGGAGGAAGTTTTAGATGAATCCATTTTTACTAGTAATAATTCTTGGGATAGTAGAGGGAGTTACAGAATTTTTGCCAGTTAGTAGTACTGGACATATGATTTTAGTGGAGAAATTTATAAACAGTCCCTATGTAACAAAAGCTTTTATGGATAACTTTTTGATAATAGTTCAACTTGGAGCGATACTTTCTGTTGTAATTTATTTCTGGAATGATATTCACCCTTTTGTAAAATCAAAAGAGGTTTTTGCTCAAAGATTAAATCTTTGGAGTAAAGTTATAGTTGGAGTTATACCAGCAGGAGTTTTAGGACTTTTATTAGATGATTATATCACAGAGTTTTTCTTAGGAAATACAACAGTAGTAGCGATTACTCTTATTCTTTATGGAATAATTTTCTGTTTTATCGAGGGAAAAATAAAAAAAGCTAATCCAATAACAAAGATAGAAGATATACCTTATAAATTAGCACTAGCTGTTGGATTTTTCCAATGTCTTGCTATGATACCAGGGACATCTCGTTCAGGTTCAACAATAATTGGTGCATTACTACTTGGACTTGCTAAAGGGGTAGCAGCAGAATTTTCATTTTTCTTAGCAATCCCAACAATGATGGGAGCTACACTTTTAAAAGTTGTAAAGAATGGTCTGTCTTTTACACCATTAGAGTGGCAATTATTAGGAATAGGTTTTGTAGTATCTTTTATAGTTGCTTATGTAGTAATAAAATGGTTTATGGGATATATCAAAACTAAAACTTTTAGATTATTTGGAATATACAGAATAATATTAGGAATATTGGTTTTATTATTTTTAAGATAATAAAATTTTAAATATTGGGAAGGAGAATCTATGAATAAAGAGATTTTTTTGGAAATGATAGCTAAGGGAAGAACTTACAAAGTAACCGACATTCATTTATCAGTAGATGAATTTCCAATTTTTAGGGTAAATGATAAAATATATAGATTTGAAGAGTATGAGGCTCTTACAAAAGAGGGGATTGAATCACTAATTGAGGAGATTTTAACTTTTGAAGAGAGAGAAAGATTAGACGAAGAAAAAGAGATAGATCTGTCTTTTAGAGATTTAAGTGGAAATTGTAGAATAAATATATTTTATGAAAGAGGAAATCTTTCTTTTGCAGTAAGAATCATAAGAGATGAAATTCCTACAATAGAAGAGTTAAATCTAAGTGTAAAAGTAAATGATTTCTTTGATGAAAGACAAGGTTTAATAATTGTCTGTGGAAGAACAAGCTCTGGAAAAACTAGCACAATATCAGCTATGCTTAATAAATATAATAATGAAAATTGTTATAATATTTTAACTTTGGAAGACCCTATCGAATATATTCATAAGAATAATAAATCTATAATAAGACAAAGAGAGATAGGAAAAGATGTAAAAAGTTATAAAGAGGGAATAAAATCAGCTCTAAGACAAAATGTAGATGTTATTATGATTGGAGAGTTAAGAGATAGAGAAAGCGTAGAAATGGCTTTAACTGCTGCTGAGACTGGTCACATTGTGATTACAACTCTACATTCAAACAGTGTAATTGATACAGTAGATAGACTTATCGGAATGTTTGGAGAGGAAAAGAGAGATTTTATCCAAAGACTTGTGGCATTAAATCTTATAGGAGTTATTCATCAAGAGTTTACAACTGGTATAGATGATGAGGCTCAACCTATAAAAGTTCCTATTTGTGAGATAATGTATATGAATAGTGGTATACAAAATCTTATAAAAAATGGAAAAATTTCACAAATATCTTCATTTATAGATGTCAGTGGAAGAAAAGGAATGCTTAATAAACAAGAATCTATAAAAGAACTTTATAGAGCTAAAAGATTTACAACTGAGCAATTTGAAAAAGAGATTAAAAATTTAAGAAAGATTTAATAGGAGTATGATTTGGAAATAAGATTGGACTTTGAGGCAAAGGAAAATACCATATATGAGTTTAAAAAAGTTCTTTTGCCTGAAGAAGATATAGATATTTTAGAGGTAAAGACTTTAGAAGAAACTAAAGATTATATATCTTTGGAACTTTCTTGCGGAAATATAAAAAAAATCTTTACTTTAAAAAATTATACAGATAGAATGGTAGACCAAAAAACAGTCATGGTAAAGGCTGGACTTTTACTTTTGTTTGATAAGGTTTATCCTTGGGGAGCTTTGGTCGGTGTTAGACCTACAAAACTTATAAGAAGATATCTTATTATGGGGTATACTTATGATGAGATTGATGAGATTTTAGAAAAACTTTATTTTGTGTTCCCTGAAAAAAGAAAACTTCTTATAGAGGTAGTGAAAAAAGAAAATGAATATCTAAACCCAAAAGGTGTAAATATGTATGTAGGTATTCCTTACTGCCCTACAAGATGTAAATATTGTTCTTTCGCCTCATACGAGATAAATAGCAAACTTGGTAACTATTATGATGATTTTGTAAAAACTCTTATTGAGGAGATAAGACTTACGGGTGAGATGCTAAAAGATAAAGATGTAAAGATAGAATCTTTATATTTTGGTGGAGGTACACCGAGTATCTTAAAAGAAAAAGATTTAAAAAATATCTTAGAGGAACTTTATAAAAATATAGATTTATCATATTTAAAAGAATTTACATTCGAGGCTGGAAGAGAGGATACTCTTACAAAAGAAAAGTTAGAAATATTAAAAGAGATGAAAGTGGATAGGGTAAGTCTTAATCCACAGACTTTTAATGAAAAAGTTTTGAAAGAACTTAATAGAAACTTTGATAAAAAACATTTTGATGAGATGTTTAGAGAGATAAAAAGACTTGGCTTTGTGGTAAATATGGACTTTATAATCGGTCTTCCGGGAGAGAGTGTTGAGGATATACTAAATACTTTTGAAACTGTAAAGGGATATGATATAGATAATCTTACTATACATTTCTTAGCTATAAAAAATGGTTCAACTCTTATTAAAAATAAATATAGAATAACTGAGATTGAAAACCAAAGAATAGAGGATAAGATAAGAGAGGTGGTAGAGGAGAAAAATCTAAAACCATATTACCTATACAGACAAAAAAATAGTATGAACTGGGGAGAAAATCTTGGTTACTCTATTGAAGGAAAGGAATCTATATTTAATATAGAGATGATAGAGGAAAATCAATCAACTATCGGTCTTGGTGGAGGAGCTATCAGTAAAAAAGTGGAGATGATAGACGAAACAAGATTTTCAATAGTTAGATATATAAATCCAAAAGATCCATATATGTATATCTGTGAACTAAAAGACAGAATGAAACAAAAAGAGGAGTTATTTAAAAATTTATAAAAGGGGGAACATATGAAAAAAATCTATTTATTAATATGTAACTTTTTTATTATATTTTCTCTAGCTTTTTCACTGCAAAGTGAATACAAAGTAATCTATAGCGATAAAGGTTCAGGAAAACTTGATATTAATATTGCAAAACAAGAGGATATGTTAAAAGCTGGAGTAGCACCAAGTTATGTTTCAAAGATAATAAGTTTTAGAGATAAAAAAGGTGGCATAGAATCTCTTGACGAGCTTGATAGAATAAATGGTATAGGTAAGAAAACTTGTAAAAAACTAGAAAAATATTTTTTTGTAGGAGATAATTACAAGATAAACCCTCTTAAAATTAATAAAGCTGATGAAACTTTATTAAAATATTATGGCTTTTCAAAAGAGGAGATAAAAGCTATCCAAAAACTTAAAAAAGAAAATAAATATATAAGAAATAATATAGAATTAAGAAAAATTTTATCTAAAAAAAGTTATAACAAATATAAAGATTTATTTAGATACGATAGATATTAGGAGGAAAAATTGAAAAGTAGAATAATAAGAGGAGTTAGTAAAAACGCTAGATTTTTTGTAATAAACTCAACAGATGTAGTACAAAAGGCTTTAGAAATTCATAAATGTAGTCCAACAGCAATCGCTGGTTTTGGAAGATTTTTAACAGCAGGTCTTATAATGGGAGCATCACTTAAAGGAGATGATAAACTTTCTCTTATAACTGATACAGACGGACCAGTTAATAATATGGTTGTAACAGCAGACGCAAATGGTCATATAAAAGGATATTTATCAAATCCACAAGCTGACCTACCATTAAAACCAATAGTAAATCAACCAGACGTAGCAAACTTAATCGGAAAAGGAAGTCTTAGAGTAATAAAAGATATGGGACTTAAAGAACCATACTGCGGATTATCTGAAATTCAAACTGGAGAGATTGCAACAGACATAGCTTATTACTACGTAACTTCTGAACAAACTCCAACAGTAATCGCTTTAGGAGTAGATCTTCAAGATGAAAAAACTGTAAGATCAGCTGGTGGATATATGGTGCAATTATTCCCGGGAGCTGACGAAAAATTTATAGATTTATTAGAGGCAAAAATAAAAGCTATAAGAAACGTTACAGAACTTTTCAAAGGTGGAATGGACTTAGAAAGAATAGTAAAACTTCTATATGAAGATATGAGTGATGAAACTTATCAAAAACTTGTAGAAGATTATGAAATTTTAGAAGAGAGAGAAGTATCATATTACTGCGACTGCAATAAAGAAAAATATTATAAAGGTCTAATCACTCTTGGAAAAGAAGAAATATTAAATCTTTTAGAAGAATTAAATGGAACAATCGAAACTGAATGTCATTTCTGTGGTAAAAAATATCAATTTACTAAAGAGGATTTTAGAGAGTTTTTAGAAAGCAAATAGTATTGACATATTAAAAAAAAAGATGTTATACTGTTAAAGTGTTAAAAATATAAAAAATATAGATATAGCACATCAAATATGGTGTGCTTTTTAAAAAATATCAGAAAAAAAGGAGATGAGATGTCGTTACATTTATTTTATAGTCCAGTTGAAGCTATTGAGGTTATAATAAAAGGAAATTTAAAAAAAGTTTATGGAGAGATAGAGAAAGTATTCTTAACAGGGATACTTGGTGGAGTTTTTATAGGAGTAGCTGGTATAGGTCAGATTTCTATAATTCAAAATGTTAATCCTGCCAATGAAAGTTTGATGAAGTTTATAGGAGCAGCGGTGTTTCCAGTAGGACTTATTCTTTGTTTGTTGCTTGGAGGAACTCTTTTTACAGGAAACTGTCTACTGTTTGTAAATTATTTTAAAAAAGACATTACTCTTAAACAGATATGGAAAAATTTATCAATCACTTGGGTAGGAAACTTTATAGGCGGAGCTGGAGTGGCATTAATAAGTTATCTAGCTGGAATGTTTGACCCAATAACAATGCAAAATACAGTAGTAAATATTGCAACAGGAAAACTGGCTTTAAGTTTTTCAAAATGTATTTTCAGTGGATTTCTTTGTAATATATTGGTTGTAGCAGGGATTTGGCTTTCGACTTCTTCAAAGGATTCAGCAGGAAAGTTCTATGGTTGTTGGTTTCCTATAATGCTTTTCGTAATAAGTGGGTATCAACACGTAGTTGCTAATATGTTTATAATAACTATGGCAAAATTAGTTTCACCAGAATCTATTAATTTTTTAGGAAGTTTTGTAAGTCATTTTTTACCAGTTACAATAGGAAATTTTTTATCAGGAGGAATAGTTTTTCCAATGGTATTTTATTATCTATATGTTCACAAAAAGTAAAAAAATGAGGAAAATTTATGAAGAGGAAAATATTAAATAGTTTTGTAGCTATGGGGATAATTTTTTATTTAGGTGGCTGTACATCTTTAAAAAATTATTTTGGCAAAAGAGATATAAAAAGTGCTACTACAATCTACAATAAAGAGGGGATAACTCTTAATGGTGTAAAGAAATTAGCTGACGGAATAGAGGCAATCCCTGATTCACAAGAGGGTCTATCACTTTTTAATGTTCAGTTTACTGAGATAATATCTGAAAAAAATCGGATACTTAAGAAAGAAAAAATATCAAAAGAGGATATAGACAAACTTACAATCTTTATCTATATAGGAGAAAAAGCTGGGGAGCTAGTTGGAAAAGTTCCAAATATAGTTTTTAATAGAGAGAAGTATCTAAATTCTAAAAAAGAGATAATAAATAGATTTGAAAGATATATTTTAGATGAAGATTATAATACTTATTCAAGAAAGGATAAAATCAGAAAGATAAAAGAGTGTAAACATATTCTAAAATATGTATCAAGTCCTAAGATTTATACTCAGAAACTTAAATTAGAAGAAGAAGTAACTATTGATGTATCTATTGTTTCTACTAGACTTGGGTATGACACTCTTTCAAATGTAATCAGAGGAGAGCTGTATAAGCTTTCGACAGAGAATAAAAATCTTTTATTAGATGATTATATCTATTTTAGAGGTTATGGAAAAGATAGCGAAACAGATTATCTTGTAGAATTAGAACTTTTTAAAGAGAATGTCTATACTAAGAGAGTAGCTATAGAAGAAAATGAAAATAAAGAGAAAGTATTTATAAAAGAAAAAGAGGTTGTCTTAGAGGGATATTACAATCTTATAAAACTTTCAGATAGAAAAATTCTTAATAGAAGACCTTTTAAGGTTAATAAAAATTATTCTATAAAAACTGTTCAAGGGGATAATCAGTTGCTTTTTGATTCAGAAAGAGAGATTGTAGAAAAAGTCATAGATGAAGAATTAAGAGATATATTTATAAGAGATATAAATTTCTTAATAAGTGATTCAAATTTATAAAATATAAAGTGAAAGCTGTTGTAAAATTGAGGAATAATGCAACAGCTTTTTATCTTTTCTATAAAGTAGAGATTATTACATTTTTTATTAATAAGAATATAGATTAAAAATTACGGAAATTATGGAGAAAAATTAGATTTATAAAGCGATATCGAATGCTAAAAATCACAACTGTTTGAGCGATAGCGAGTTTTGTGATTTTAATGAGATGAGCTTTTAATGAATCAATTTTTTGTAATCTGTAGTAATTTTTAATCTTATATCTCTTAAACTTGCAACAGTCCTTTATTATTTTTTAATTTTGTCCTACTGGATAATATTTAAAAATCTCTCTTACAACCTTGTCTTTTGTATGGATATTTCTCAAATCAAAATAAAAATTATCCCTCATTCTATCTTTGATTTTCTTCATATCCATCCCTCTAAATTGATTCCACTCAGTCATAAGTACAATACCATCTACATCATTTGCCATAGAATACTCATCATCACAATAGATAATACTTTTTTCACAATCTTCCAATCTCCACTTAGCCTCTTTCATTCCTTCTGGACAATAAGCGTGGATTTTAGCCCCAAGTTTTACAAGTCCCCTTATAATATCAATACTCGGAGCATCTCTCATATCATCAGTATCTGGTTTAAAAGAAAGTCCTAGTACACCTATTGTTTTTCCCTTTACCCCTTGCATCTTATCTTCTATCTTTTCTATAACTTTTCTTTTTTGTTTTTCATTAGCGTCGATAGCAGCCTGTATTACATACATATCTTCACCATATTTTTTACCTATACTAACTATAGCTTTTGTATCTTTTGGGAAACAAGACCCACCATATCCTGGTCCACAATGTAAAAATTTTGGTGAAATTCTTCCGTCCATACCCATTGAACGTGCTATCTCTTGAGTATTAGCCCCTACTTTTTCAGCTAACAATGCTATCTCGTTTATAAAAGAGATTTTAACAGCTAAAAAAGCATTTGAGGCATATTTTATAAGCTCAGCTGTTTCAAGATTTGTAAAAAGAAATGGAGTTTCATTTATATACAATACATCATACACCTTTTTCATAATCTCACGAGCTTTCACAGAGTCTGTACCGATTACCACTCTATCAGGTCTTTGACAATCTCCCAAAGCTTTTCCCTCTCTCAAAAATTCAGGATTTGACACAATATCAAACTCTATTTTTTTCCCTCTTTTTTCAAGCTCTTTTTCTATTATTTCACTTACTTGTTTACCTGTTCCAACAGGGACAGTGGATTTATCAACGATAACCTTATATTCATTTATATATTTTCCAATATTTTCTGCCACTTGAAGTACATATTCCAAATCTGCTGAGCCGTCCTCATTAGCTGGAGTACCTACCGCTATAAATATAACTTGAGATTTTTCCACAGCATATTTTATATCAGTCGTAAACTCTATTCTTTTAGCTTTTTTATTTTTTAATATAACTTCCTTTAGCCCCGGCTCAAATATTGGTATTTTATCCTCGTTTAAATCCTTTATTCTCTCTTTGTTTACGTCCATACATATAACTTCAGCACCAAAATCAGCCATTACAGCCCCTTGAACCAATCCAACATACCCTGTTCCTATTATACTTATTTTCATTTTACATTACCTCGTACCATTTTACAAATTTTCTGATTCCCTCTTCAAAAGTTACCTTTGGCTCATAACCTATAATCTCTTTTGCCTTTGAAATATCAGCAAAAGTTATGTCTACATCTCCACTTTGTCTAGGCATTTCCAAAATATTTGCTCTCTTACCTATGACTTTTTCTATAGTTTCTATCATCTCTTTAAGTGAAACTGTGTGGGAGTTTCCAAGATTTAATATCTCATATACCCCTTTATTTTTCATAAGATAGTCTATAGATTTTAAAATTCCTTGTACGATATCCCCTACATATGTATAGTCCCTTGCAGTAGTTCCGTCCCCATACATTGTAAGTTCACTACCATTTTTTATAGCTTTTACAAATTTATGTATTGCTAAATCCTCTCTTTGTCTTTCTCCAAACACTGTGAAAAATCTTAGTTGAAACATATCAATTCCATAAAGGCTATGGTAAGTATAACCTAAGATTTCGCCAGATTTTTTAGTTCCTGCATAGGGAGAGATTGGAAAATCCACAATATCTGTTTCCTTAAAAGGTACTTTTTTATTATTTCCATAGACTGAAGATGATGAGGCTTGAATAAACTTTTTGACCTCGTATTTTTTACACATCTCAAGTATATTCATATACCCTTTTATATTGACATCTTCATAAGTAAGAGGTCTTTTTATTGAAGGACGAACTCCTGCAAGCCCAGCTAGATTTATTAC
>George_p2__coassemble_699_pt1 | contig 28096 bp, 26 predicted proteins | sample George_p2__metabat2_low_PE_028 | metagenome-assembled genome bin George_p2 | reverse complement strand
TGCATTATTCCCAGAAAATGCTAGAAAATTCTTAGAAAATAAATATAATCCAAAACCAGAAAAAAAAGTTCAAGAGATAAATATATTTTTACAATGGTAGTTTAATTATAAAAAATGAGGAGTGGTGAGAAAAATGATAAATTTTTTTAAGAAATTATTTGGAACAAAAGAAAAAGTAGAACAAGTTGAGGTAACAACTCCAAGATTAAAAAAAGAAAAATTAACACTTGAAAAATTAGAAGCAGAACCAGAAATGTTAGTAGCTGCTATGATAGCTACGATAAATGCTGCTGGTGATAAAGATATTTCAAATTTTAGAATTAGAAAAATAAGAAAATTCTAAATAATGTTTAAAAATATATTTACACTCTCTATCTTAGATAATTAAGGTAGAGGGTGTATTTTTCATATATGGAATTATTAAGGGAATTTTTGGTTGATATATATTGGATATTATTTTAAAATATATAGTATATCAAAAAATTTAATTAGGGGGAAAAATGTTTGGAAAAAATGGTTTAGTTTATGCAGTTTTAGCATCAATACTTTGGGCAATAGTAAATCCAGTAATAAAAACAGGACTTAGTTATGAAATGACACCAATGAATTTTGCTGGGCTTAGATTTACATCAGTTGGGATAATTTTATTTATATACACTTGGCATAAAGGAATGTGGGAAGAGATAAAAGCAAATAGAAAACTTTTCACTTTACTTACTATAGTAAATATTTTTCTAGGATATGCTTCTTTTTATATAGGAGTAAACTTAGTAGATGGTGCAATTTCATCAATAATAATGGGAACAACACCTTTTGTTAATATTATCCTTAGCCATATTATGACTGAGAATGATAAATTAAATAAGCATAAAATAATAAGTATACTTATAAGTTTAGCAGGACTTTTAATGATAGTTGGAGTAAAAGGAAGTGGAAATCCAATAGGAGCAATTGGTTTTGTAGGAATTGGACTTTTATATATGAATATTATTTTCCAAGGTTATTCAGCTATAAAAGTTGCAGAGTATAAAGCTAATATAGATCCAATATTTTTAAATGCTGTTCAAATGTTCTTTGGGGGATTTTTATTATACCTTACAGGAGTGGGAATTGAAGGGTATAGAAATTTTATAGGAAAGCCAATGGGATTTTATTTAAGTCTTGGAACTTTAGTATTTGTTTCAGTGTTTGCTTTTAGTTTTTGGTTTATGGCTTTACAAAATAAAAATACAAAAGTTTCAGAAGTAAATATGTGTAGATTAATAAATCCAATTTTAGGAGCAATTCTTAGTTGGATTATGCTTCCAGATGAAAAACCTACTTTCAATACAGTTGTGGGAATGATAATAATAGTATTTTCACTAGTTTTCTATTTTAAAGGTAAAGAATATTTTGAAAAATCAAAAAAATAAATTAAAAAAAGCTAACTATGAAAAAAGTTAGCTTTTTTATATGTATAATTTTTAGAATTATAAACTCATTTAGGACAAAAAAACTTAAAAAAAAATATTTTTCAAAAAAACTATTGACTTTTTTAAATATATTGAGTAGTATTATTGTATACAATATTCTGAATAATATATTTAAAAGTTATCTAAATAACAAAAAGGAAGGTGGAAGTATGTTTAGTAAAAAAGTTCTTATAACAGCATTATCAACTTTAGCGTTAGCAGTATTTACAGGGTGCGGAGGAGATTCTTCAAAAGAAACTAAAGCTCCTGGTGAATGGGAATGGGAAAGAAAAGTAGAAATCATCTGTCCTTGGGGTACTGGTGGAGGAGCAGATACTACTACAAGAACATTTGCAACTGCATTAGAAAAAGAATTAGGAGTACCAGTTGTAGTTAATAATAGATCAGGGGCTGGAGGAGTATCTGGAATAGAGTTTGGAGCAAAACAACCAGCAGATGGATATACATATATAATGGCGACTCCGTCTCCAATGCTTGCCCAAATATCTGGAGCAACAAATTATGATGTATATGGAACTCTTCAACCATTAGTACAAATGGTACATGACTGTAATATATTTGTAACAAGTGCAAAATCTCCATATAACAATTATGAAGAATTAATGAAATATGCTGAAGAAAATCCTGGAAAAGTAAAAGCAGGAGTTATGACAATAACAGGACTTGATGCAGCTTGTGTTATGAGTGCTTTTGGAGATAAAATAGAACCAGTAGCATATACTGAAGGATCACAATTAAATGCAGATGTTATTGGTGGACATGTTGGAATAGCTTGTGTTGGACCAGCTGAAGTTTCAGCAATGGTAGCATCAGGAGATATGAAAGTTTTATTTACAGCAACTGAAAAACCATTAACATTACCTGGATATGAAAATGTTAAATGTGCAGCTGATTTAGGAATTGATTGTTTCTTTGGACCATCAAGAGGTATATTCTACATTAAAGGAACTCCTGAAGGAGCATTAAAATCTTTTGAAGCAGCAGCAGAAAAAGCTATTGCAAGTGAATTTTTCCAAAAATGGGCTAAAACAGAAGGTCTAGACCAAAGACAAGGTTGGTTAAATACAGCTGATTTCAAAGCACAATGGGATGAAGATTATAAATCTTTAACAGAACTTTTTGGTAAGAAAAACTAGTTACTAGATGAGGATGCGGAACAAATCTGAGGTGTGGTTCTCTACACCTCTTTTTTATAAAAGGTAGGTGAAAATTTTGGATATTTTATTCTCAGTAGGGTTGATTATATTTAATATTTATTGTTTCTTCTTAGTCGGAGCAGAATCTCCAGCACCAACTCCAACAGAGTTAGGAGCAGCATTTTGGCCAAGAATTATAATAGTTTTAATGGTAGGGCTTTTAATTTCAAATATAGTTAGTACAGTAAGACAAAATAAAGGAAAAGAGAAAGAGAAAATAGATATTGCTGGATTTTTCAAAAGTAAACTATTTTTAGGAATGATACTTATAGCAGCAATGACTTTAATAATGCCATATGTAGGATTTATAACTAGTTGTTTTGCTTTCTTAAGTGCTTATGGAGCATTATTAGGAGAAAGAAAAATAGTAAAACTTCTTGTATTTTCTTTAATTATTACCTTTATATTATATGCAATTTTCCAAGGATTACTTGATATAAGACTTGAAAGAGGAATTGGAATATTCCGTAACTTTGCATTATCATTAGAAACTATAATTCTTAACATAAAAAGGGGGTTATAAAAGATGTTTGATTTGTTATTTACAGGATTAAAAATTATATTAACTCCAAGTACATTTTTGTTGATTACAGCAGGAACAATATTAGGTGTTATTTTTGGTGCTTTACCTGGTGTTAGTGCTTCAATGGCAGTAGCTTTGGCTTTACCATTTGCTTATGCAATGAATCCAGTTATTGCAATAGCTTTCTTAGTTGCAGTTTATTGTGCTTCTATTACAGGTGGAGGAATTACAGCTATCCTATTTAAAATTCCTGGAACACCTTCAAGTGCTCCAACAACATTTGATGGTTATCCAATGGCTCAAAGAGGGGAAGCTGGAAAAGCTTTAGGATTTTCACTAGTGGCTTCAGCAGTTGGAGGAATGGTAGCAGCTTTTGCAATGGCACTTATATCTCCACAGTTATCAAGTATAGCTTTAAAATTTGGACCATCAGAACTATTTGCTGTTTCATTCTTAGGACTTTCAGTTTTATCTTGTCTTGATAGTGATAATATAGTAAAAACTTTGATTTCTGGACTTTTAGGATTATTCTTAGCTTGTATAGGAATGGACCCAATGCTTGGTATAGCGAGATTTACTTGGGGAAGTTCAACACTTCTTTCTGGAATAGAAATGATTCCTGTAATGATAGGACTTTTTGCTGTAACAGAAGTTTTAAAACAAACTGGTAAACCTAGAACAAAATTAGAAAGTGTTTCTAAGGATGATGATGGATCAAAAGTAAAAACAGTTTTACCTGGATTTAAAGAAATTTGGGATACAAAAGCTACTATGGCAAGATCTTCTGTCCTTGGAACAATAGTTGGAATTTTACCGGGAGCAGGAGCAACAATAGCTTCTTTCCTATCATATGCTATAGAGAAAAAAGTTTCAAAAAGGGCAGATAAACTTGGAACAGGAATTGCAGACGGAATAGTTGCTTCAGAGGCTGCTAATAATGCTGCTACTGGAGGATCAATGGTACCATTACTATCTTTAGGAATCCCTGGTGGAAACGCTGCAGCTATTATGATGACTGCTCTTGTAATTAAAGGGGTTCAAATAGGACCATTATTAGTAAAAACTCAACCAGATTACTTAGCATCTGTATTTGGATCTATGTTTGTAACTAATATTGTAATGGTTATCGTTGCAATGGCAGTAGCTAAAGTATTTGCTAAAATTTTAGCTGTACCTTATACAATATTAGGACCTGTAATTGTAATGCTTGCTACAATTGGTGCTTATGCTTTAAAAAATAATTCTGGTGACGTATTATTAATGGCAACTGCAGGAATAATAGGATATTTATTTGTTAAATTAAAATATAATTCAGCAGCTTTAGTACTTGGTCTAGTATTAGGACAAATGAGTGAATCTAACTTTAGAAGAGCTTATACTTTAACAAATGGAAATCTAGCTACAATATTTACAAAACCAATCACAGCTGTTTTAATGACTGCTTGTGTAATAATGTTAGTTTATCCATTAGTAAAATCTGTGATTTCAAAGAAAAAATAAAAATAATTGAAAATAAAATATTCTTTTCTTTTAGAATCTCAATAAATAGAAAAATAAATATTTAATTGAAATAAGAGAAAAGGAAAAACTTTTCTCTTATTTTATTATAAATTTTGATAACTATATTGACAAAAGTTGTAAAAAGAGTTAAAATTCTAATATAAATACTGTATACAATATTCTGTAAACTAGAATATTTTAAGGAGGAAAGATGATAGGCGTTTGTGGAAATGAAAAAGATTCTGATGTTTTAGTAACAGTTGATCTTGATTTTCAAGGAATAGAGATAACAATAGAATCTAAGTTAAAAAAAATGTTTGGAAAATTAATGGAAAAAGCAGTAAGAGAAGTTTTAGAAGATATGAAAGTTGAAAATGCAAAAGTTTTAGTTCAAGATTTTGGTGCATTGGACTTTGTTATAAAAGGAAGAACAAGAACAGCTGTAAGAAGAGCTATGAACGGAGGGGATAAATAATGGCAATTAGAAGATCAAGAAGAACAATGATGTTTGCTCCAGCAAATAACCCAAAAATGTTAGTAACAGCTCATCTATATGGACCAGATTGTGTTTTGTTTGACTTAGAAGATGCAGTAAAATATTCTGAAAAAGATGCAGCAAGAGATCTTCTTGCTGAGGCTCTAAAAGTTATGGATTATGGAGATACAGAGATATTTGCTAGAATAAATCCACTTTATACAGAGTTTGGTAAAGATGATGTAAAAACTTTAGTTCCTGCAGGTTTAAGAAATATGAGACTTGCTATGACAGAAACTTCAGAACAAATAAAAGAATTAGATGAACTTCTTACAGAAATAGAAAAAGAAAATGGAATTGAAGTAGGATCTTGTAAAATACAAGCATCTATTGAAACTCCAAAAGCTGTAATGAATGTATTTGACATAGTTAAGGCATCTCCAAGAATTGTAAGTGTATCTTTTGGAGCAGAAGATTATACAAGATGTCTTGGAGCTACAAGAACTAAAGAGGGAACAGAAATATTTATGGCTAGAAATATGGTATCAATGGCTGCTTCAATAGCTGGAATTGACGCTATAGATACTGTTTGGTCAGATTTAGCTGATGTAGAAGGATTTAAAAATGAAATAAAATCTTCTATGAATCTTGGATTTGCTGGAAAATCTTGTATTCACCCATCTCAAATAAAAATAATTCACGATGTATTTACTCCAAGTAAAGAAGAAATTGAAAAATCTCTAAGAATAGTTGAGGCAGCAGCTGCAGCAGATATCAGTAGAGGTGGAGTAATAACTGTTGATGGAAAAATGGTTGATATACCTGTTATTTCAAAAGCAGAAAGAGTGGTTAGACTTGCTAAAGCAGCAGGAGTTATCAAATAAAGAGGAGATGAATTAGAGTGGAAATAAAAACATTAATAAATAAAGTAAATAGAGAAATCCCTAGTTATATTGAAGGATATGGAGAGGTTAAACCTTATGCAGGACCTTTTGCAACAGCTCCTTCAGGAGAAAGAAGTTCTGTAAAATTATCTTGTTCAAAACCAGGAGATAGCAAATTAGTAGCTTCAATAAGAGAGGCTTTAGAAAAATGTCAAATAAAAGATGGAATGACAATATCTTTCCACCACCACTTAAGAAATGGTGACTATGTTTTAAATATGGTAATGGACGAAATCGCTAAAATGGGAATAAAAAATCTTAATTTAGTGGCTTCATCACTTACAAAAGCTCACGAACCTTTAATTGAACATATAAAAAGTGGAGTAGTAACAGGAATAAATACTTCTGGACTTAGAGGAGAAATAGCAAAAGCTATTTCTAAAAATAATATTTTAGGAAAACCAGTTGTATTTAGAACTCACGGTGGAAGAGGAAGAGCAATTGAAGCAGGAGAATTAAAAATTGATATTGCATTTATTGCTGCACCAGCTTGTGATCCAATGGGAAATATGAATGGTTGTGAAGGAAAATCAGCTTTTGGTGCTATGGGATATCCAATGGTAGATGCTGAATATGCTGATAAAGTTGTTGCAATAACTGATAATCTAGTAGAATTTCCATTACAAAAAATATCAATACCTATGATATATACTGATTATGTTGTAGTTGTAGATTCAATAGGAGATCCAGAACAAATAGCAACTGGAGCTACAAGAATTACAAAAAATCCTCAAGAACTTTTAATAGCTGAAAATGCTGCAAAAGTTTTAATAGCAAGTGGAGCTATAAAAAATGGATTTTCTTTCCAAGCTGGTTCAGGTGGATCATCACTAGCAGTATGTAGATTCTTAAAAGAATATATGAAAGAAAATGAAATAAAAGGATCTTTTGTTTCAGGTGGAGCAACTGGATATTTAGTTGAACTTTTAGAGGAAGGATATTTTAATACTATCTTAGATACACAAAGTTTTGATGGAGTAGCAGCAGCATCTGTTGCAAAAAATGCAAATCACTTAGAGATGTCATCTTCAATGTATGCTAACCCACACAATAAATCTTGTGTAGCTCATCAACTAGATGTAATGATACTTTCTGCAACAGAAATTGATGAAGATTATAATATAAACTCACTAACAGGTTCAACAGGAATGATAATGGGAGCTGTTGGAGGAGCACCAGATACAGCAGCAGGGGCAAAACTTACTTTAGTAGTGGCTCCAACAATGAGAAAAAGAATACCAATAATCACAGATAAAGTAACAAATGTTGTTACACCTGGAGAGACAGTTGATATTTTAGTAACTGAAAGAGGAATCTGTGTAAATCCTAACAGAAAAGATTTACAAGAGGCTTTAGATAATGCAGGAATAAAAACAAAAACAATAGGGGAGCTTAGAAAAGATGTAGAACATCTAACAGGTACACCAGAAAAAACAGAGTTTGGAGATACAATAGTTGGAGTTATAGAATATAGAGATGGAACTGTAATAGATGTAATAAGACAAGCTAAATAAATTTAGATAAACACTGGTTTGCTACTTTGTAGTAAGCCAGTTTTTTTTGCATTATTTTATTTTTTGAAGTATAATATTTTTATAAAAAATATTGATTAGAGGTTGTGAAATGCGTGAGAGAATAAATATAAGCGACAATATTTATATAAAACTTAAAGAAAAATTTATGACTGGTGAGCTTGATTTTGGAGATAAAATAGTAGAATTGGATTTATGTGAAAAATTAGAAGTGAGTCGTACTCCATTGAGAGAAGCTATAAAAAAATTAGAGATTGAAGGGATAGTTGAAAGAACTCCTAATGGAAGAATAAAAATTACGGATATGGACGAGAAAAAAATAAAGGAGATTTTTCAAATAAGAATAGCTTTAGAAGATATTATTTATGATAAAATAATGTCTAAACCAGTTGACAGAGAACTAATAGAAAAATTAGAGGATAATTTAAGATTAACAGAATTTCAAATGTCTTGCTCTAATTGGAAAGAAACAAAAAAACTTTTTACAGATTATACAAAAATTTTGTATGATTACTCAGATTTAGAGTTTACTTTGAAAATTTTAAAAAGTTATACATTTATTCTTGGAAAATTAAGAATAAAATCTTTGGGAAAAGAGGAGAGAATAAGAGAGGCATTTGAAGAGCACAAAAGCATTTTAAAATTTATGATAGAAAACAACTTAGAAGAAGTTAAAAAAGTTAATAAAAAACATCTTCTTAATTCTAAAAAGTCAACTATTCAATATTTTAAGGAAAGAATAAAATAACATATAATTTTTTTAAATTAAAAAATAAAATAACACTTTTTCTAAAAAAATTTCAAAAAAATATATACAAAAAATAAAAGTTGGTATATAATTTATCTATAATAATTTTTTAGAGAGGAGAACTTTTATGGAAGGATTCAATCAATTGTTAAAAGGGGAAATAGATGATTTTCGTGAATTGGGGCACAGATTTCTAAAAAAAGAAGTTTCAATAGGTGACTTTAAAGGTAAGTCTGGAGGTATGGGAGTTTACGCCCAACGTGGTGGAGAAAAATTCATGATTAGACTTCGTACTAATTCAGGAGTTCTTCCTTTAGCACACCTAAAACTAATAGTATCATTTTTAGATAAATATGATATCAAACGTTTACATTTAACTACAAGACAAGCTATACAACTGCACGATTTGGGGATCGATGATGTATGTGATATAATGGACGAGGCAATAGACCACAATCTTTATACTCGTGGTGGAGGAGGAAACTTCCCAAGAAACGTTTCACTTTCAGCTATGTCTGGAGTGGAAAAAGGTGAGTATTTTGATGTGACACCTTTTGCTCTTGAAGTTGGAAAATACTTAATGAGTCAAATAACAACTTATAAATTACCTAGAAAATTAAAAATAGCATTTTCTTCAAGTGATAAAGATGGCGCTAATGCAACTTTAAATGATTTAGGATTTATGGCAACTGTAAAAGATGGAAAACCATATTTCAGATTATTTATAGCAGGAGGATTAGGAGGAAACCCAGCTCCAGCTCTTCATTATGAAAAATTAGTAGAACCAAAAGATATTCTTTATCATGTAGAGGGAATGACACAACTTTTCATAGCAGAGGGAGATTATCAAAATAAGGCAAAAGCAAGAACTAGATATATCCCAAGAAGAATGGGTGTAGAGGCTTTTATAGAATGTTATGAAAAACATCTAAAAGAAGTAAAAGAAAAATTAAACTTAGATGTAAATATACCAGTTGAATTATCAACTACTTTAGAAAAATATTCTCATAAATTAGAAGAAAATAGTTGCATAATTCCTCAAAGACAAGATAATCTATATTCTATGGTATTACACCCAATGAATGGACAACTACCAACAGAAACTTTTAAAACTTTAGTAGAATTTTTGGATAAAAATCCAAATACAGAAGCAAGACTTAGTATGACAGAAAGTATCTATGTAAGAAATCTTACTGAAGAACAAATTAAAGAACTTTTAGAGTTAACAAAATCAGTGAGAATGCTTAATAAAGTTCAACAAAGTGTAAGCTGTATAGGTGTTCCAACTTGTCAAATGGGAATAGAACAAAGTCAAAAACTTTTAACAGAGATATTAAGTTATTTAAAAGAAAATAATATACCTGAAGAGTTATTACCATCTATTCATATTTCTGGTTGTCAAAACTCTTGTGCAAGACATCAGGTTAATGAAATTGGATTTGCAGGAGGAAAAAGAAAAGTTGGAGATGCGTTAGAAGATGTATTTGACTTATATGTTGGAGGAATTTTCAGCAGAGAAAAAACTGAACTTGGAGAAAAAATTGGAACAATTATAGCAAGAAATATTCCTAAATTTATAGGAGAAGTTGCTGTTAAACTTGACCAAGAAAAAATCTCATTTAGACAACTTTTAGAAAGAAAAGAAGAGTTTTTAAATATAGTAAAACCATATTTAATCTAGTATAAAAATTAGAGAGGACTAAAATCCTCTCTTTTTTCTTTTTAAGTAATTGACTAAATAACATAAATGTGATATCATTTATTTATAAATTGTATACAATTATTCAAATAAGATGGAGGGCGAAATGGTTAAACTATATGAAGATGGAATTTATTTACTAAATGGGAAAAATATTGTAACAGAATATAATATGTCAAAAGAAGAGGCTAAAAAGGGAACAATAGCTTATTCTATTTTAAAAAGTCATAATACAAATTCTAATATGGATAATTTGAAAATAAAGTTTGATGCTATGGCTTCTCACGATATAACTTTCGTAGGAATAATTCAAACAGCAAAAGCTTCAGGAATGAAAAAATTTCCTCTTCCATATGTATTAACTAATTGTCATAACTCATTATGTGCTGTGGGAGGAACAATCAATGAAGATGACCATATGTTTGGTTTATCTGCTGCAAAAAAATACGGGGGAATTTATGTTCCACCACACATAGCTGTAATACATCAATTTATGAGAGAAAAATTTGCTGGTTGTGGAAAAATGATTCTTGGTTCAGATTCTCATACAAGATATGGGGCTTTGGGAACTATCGCTATTGGAGAAGGGGGAGGAGAATTAGTAAAACAACTTTTGGAACAAACTTATGATATAACTTATCCAGAAGTTATTGCTATTTACTTAGATGGAAAACCAAAACCTTGGGTTGGACCACAAGACATAGCTCTTGCAATAATAGGAGCAGTTTTCAAAAAAGGATATGTAAAAAATAAAATAGTTGAGTTTGTAGGACCTGGGGTGTCTAGTATGACAACAGATTTTAGAAATGGCGTTGATGTAATGACAACTGAAACTGCTTGTTTATCTTCAATTTGGAGAACAGATGAGGATACTAGAGAGTTTTTAAAAACTCACAAAAGAGAAAATGAGTACAAAGAATTAAATCCACAAGATGTAGCATACTATGACGGTTGTGTCTATGTTGATTTAGATACAGTTAAACCAATGATAGCTCTACCATTTCACCCAAGTAATGTATATGAAATTGATGAACTTAAGAAAAATCCATATGAAATATTAAAAGCTGTTGAGGAAGAAGCTTTCAATATAACAGGAAAGAGAATTTTATCTCTTACAGATAAAATAGTAGATGGAAAAATTATGGTTCAACAGGGAGTAATTGCAGGTTGTGCTGGAGGAAATTATACCAACTTAGTAGAGGCGAGAAATTATCTAAAGGATAAAAGTTGTGGAAATGGAGAGTTTTCACTTTCTATCTATCCATCATCTCAACCTGTATTTACAGAACTTTTAAAACAGGGAGTTATTACAGACTTAACAAATACAGGAGCAATAATAAGAACGGCTTTCTGTGGACCTTGTTTTGGGGCAGGAGATACACCAGTAAATAATGGTTTAAGTATCCGTCATACTACAAGAAATTTCCCAAATCGTGAGGGATCAAAACCAGGAGTAAATCAAATGTCAGCAGTGGCTTTAATGGACGCAAGATCTATTGCTGCAACAGCTTTAAATGGTGGAATTTTAACTTCAGCAGAGGAAGTTTACAAAGAACATCAAGTACCTGAATATAAATTTGATGAAACTTCCTATGAAAATAGAGTTTTCTATGGATTTGAAAAAGGAAATTTTGAAAGTGAATTAAAATATGGACCAAATATTAAAGATTGGCCAGAGATGAGAAATTTAGCAGATAATATTTTATTAAAAGTTTGCTCTAAAATAATGGATCCAGTAACAACAACAGATGAGCTAATTCCATCAGGAGAAACATCATCTTATCGTTCAAATCCATTAGGACTTGCAGAGTTTACACTTTCCAGAAGAGACCCAGAGTATGTAAAAAGAGCTAAAGAAGTTGATAAACTTGAAAAAGATAGAGCAATAGGAAATATTTCAAATGAAATAAAATTTGTAATAGAAAAAGTAAATAAAATATCTGGGCAAGAGAAAGTAAATCTTGATGATATTCAAATTGGAAGTACAATATATGCAATAAAACCTGGAGATGGATCAGCTAGAGAACAAGCAGCATCTTGCCAAAGAGTTTTGGGAGGACTAGCAAATATTTCAAAAGAATATGCAACAAAACGTTATCGTTCAAACTTAATTAACTGGGGAATGATACCATTTATAATGGAGGAAGAAGCAAATTTTGAAATAAATGATTATATCTATGTTCCTAATATAAAAGATACTTTAAATGGAGATATGAAATCAATAAAAGCTTATGTTATTTCAGATGAAATAAAAGAAATAAATCTTTCAATAAGTTATTTGACTGATGTAGAAAAAGAGATAATAAAAGCTGGTTGCTTAATAAACTACAATAAGAAATAAAAAAATAACTACACCTGAAATCTTAGAAATAAGATTAGGGTGTAGTTTTTAATTGGGAAAAATGATATAATATTTCCTAGAATTATAAGAGAGGTGAAAAATTTTGTCTGGAAAAATAAATTTTTATTATGGGGTTGTTGGCTCAAGAAAATCATCAGAGCTTTTACTTACAGCTCATAGAAATAAAAGTGTTGGAAAAAAAGTAGAGGTATTTCAACCTTATAAAAATGAAAGAGATGGTCATGTAGTATCTAGTAGAGCTATGGAATATACAATAGAGGCTGTTGTGGTAGATGAAAAATTTAATTTTTATGATTATTGTAAATCTCATGAGCTTGATTTAATATTAATAGATGAGTTTCAATTTTTAGGAAAACATCATTGTGATCAACTGGTTCAAGTAATGATAGATTTTGATATAAATATATTCTTGTATGGTCTTATGAGCAATTTTAGAGGAGAATTGTTCCCTACAGTAGCTTATATGTTACCATATATTACGACATTAAATGAAATAAAAACTGTCTGTGGACATTGTGGAAAAAGAAAAGCTACAATGAATGTTATGATTGGAGATATGGAAGCAGATAATGATGGAATTTCAGTAGGAAACCATTATAATGGTGTATGTGCAGTATGTTATAAAGAACTTACAAAAAATAAAAAATAAGAGTTTAGGCTCTTATTTTTTATTTGAAATATTTAGTTTTATTCTCTAAAATAAAATTTATTGCAAATTTTATTTCATTTTTTTCTAGATTTTCCTCTTTTGTTAATAAATAAGTGTCTCTTTCAAAAAATGTTCCATCTGGTTTTGACATTGGATAAAAAAATAAGGAATTAAAATTTTGAATATGAATTTTAGGTAAAACTGTCCAACCAATTCCATTTTTTGCCATTTCAAGAGAAGCCTCTGTTGAATCTACTTTTATTACTTCAAATTTTTTATCTTTTCCTAAATGAAATTTAGCCCATTCTTTTAAGTAAAATTTAGAATAAACTACATTTTTTGTTTCATGTTGTATATATGGAAGAGATTGCAATTTTTCAGCATCAAAGGGAAAATTGGTTATTATTCCATATGGTTCTGAATTGACAATATATTTAACATCTCCCCAAGCCCCATCGCCTCTTAAAAGAGCCAGTTGAATTTTATTTTCTTTTAACAGAATAGGAAGTTCTGAAGAAGAAGCTCCCGTCTTTAAATTTATTTTTATATCAGGATATTTTTCTTTAAAATCGTGAAGAATCGAAGCTAATTTATATTTAGCAACAGTGGTACTTACGCCAATATTTATGGTTTTTTCATTTTCTAACTTTAAATTGTTGATATGCTTTTTCATAAGTTCATATTCAAGCAACATTTTTTTAGAATATTCAGCTAAATATTCTCCCTCTTTTGTAAGTACTACACCACTAGAGTGTCTTACTAAAATATTTACTCCTAATTCTTCCTCTAATTTATTTAATCTGTAAGTCAAAGCAGGCTGAGAAGTATATAGTTTTTCAGCTGTTTTTGTAAGACTTAACTCTTCAGAAATAGTTTTTATTATCTCCCAATCTTTAAAATCCATAAGTTTTCTCCATAAAAAATTTTATTAGATATAAAAAAATTTTAAAAAGCCTATAAAAATTCAGTATTTCATTTTTTTTATATTTTGTAATAGAATATCTGTAATAAAAGGTGATACAGTATACATAATTATATCACATCTTTTCAAAGGGGGCAATGATGAAAAATATTTTATTTAAAAAATTAGAAGAGCTACAACCTCAGTTAGAAGAGATGGCTAATTTTATTTTTGATAATCCTGAAATAGGTTTAAAAGAATATAAAGCCTCTGAAACTTTAACTGATTTTCTTGAAAAATATGGATTTCAAGTGGAAAAAGGTGTAGGAGGATTAGAAACTTCATTTAGAGCAGTTTATGAAAATGGAGAAAATGGACCATCAATAGGAATTTTAGTAGAGTATGATGCTATTGAAGGAATGGGTCATGCTTGTGGGCACCATTTACAAGGACCATTAGGAATAGGAGTGGCAGTTGCTTTAAAAGAATGTTTAAAAGATAAAAATTATAAATTAGTAGTTTATGGAACACCAGCAGAAGAAACAATGGGTGGAAAATTAACTATGATAAAAAATGGTTGTTTTAAAGATATAGATGTGGCTTTAATGACTCACGGCGGACCAAATACAACAACAGATGTAAAATCACTTGCTATGTGTAAAGTTACAGTTACATTTAAAGGGAAAAAAGCTCACGCAGCTTTAAAACCAGAGGCTGGAAGAAGTGCTTTTGACGCTTTACTTTTAACTTTTAATGCTATTGAATTTATGAGGGAACATGTACCAGATGATGTAAGAATGCACTATACAGTAATTAATGCAGGAGGACCAGCTAATGTTGTTCCTGGTGAGGCTGTTGGAAACTTTTATTTAAGATCATATGACAATGCAACTTTAGCAGATTGTAAAGAAAGATTCTTTAAAATACTACAAGGTGCTAGTCTTATGACAGAAACTACTCATGAAATTCACATTGATAAAGAGATGGGAGGAAAAATTCCAATTCTTACTTTAAATGATTTAGTTATGAAAAATGCAATAGAACTTAATGCTCCAGCAGTAAGCCCTCCAAGAGAAAAAACAGGTTCAACAGATTTTGGAAGTGTTATGGCAACAGTTCCTGGAACTTGTTTAAGAATAGCTTTTGTTCCAGAGGGAACTTCTTCTCATTCAGATGAATATTTAAAAGCTGGAAAATCTAAAGAGGCTTGCAAAGCTTTAAATATTGGAGGAAAAATACTTCTTGCTACCATATATGAAATAATCGAAAAACCAGAAGTATTTAATGCTATTAAAGAAGAGTTTAGAATAAAAACAGAAAAAAAATAAAAAACTAAAGGGAGGAAAAATTATGTCTAAGAAACAATTTAAAATGCCACATTCTTATGTAATAATATTTATGTTACTTATTTTTGTATCAGTTTTAACTTATATTATACCAGCTGGGGAATACACAAGAATAACTACAGCTACTGGATTAAAAATGGTAGATAGTACAAGTTATCATTTAGTAAAATCTAGACCAGTAGGAATATGGTTGATACCAAATTTTGTAATGAAAGGTCTTATAAAACAAGCTAATATTATATTTCCATTATTAGTTATAGGAGGAGCATTAGAAACAGTTCTTTCAACAGGAATGTTCCATGCTTATTGTAATAAACTTGCAAGAAAATGTTCTGGTAAAGAGAAAATATTTATACCAGCAGTTCTACTTTTATTTGCAGTAATAGGGATTACACAATCTACAAATAAATTTATAGGATTTGCTCCACTTGGAGTTATGCTTGCAGCAACTTTAGGATATGATGCAGTAGTTGGAGTGGCTATGATTTTACTTGGAGTTGGTATAGGATTTTCAACAGGAATATTAGCACCAACAACAGCAATAGCACAAGAGATGGCTGAACTTACAGCTTATTCTGGAATGGGATTAAGAATAGTTGCTTTTGTACTTTTCTATTTAGTTACAGCAGCTTATATAGTTTGGTATGGAGAAAGAGCTAAAAAAGATCCAACTAAAAGCGTACTTTACGGAGTAGAAGGAATAGAAACTTTTGACCTAAAGGATTGTAATGTTGAAATTGAGAAAAAACATCCTTTAGTATTAGGGGTTTTAATAGTAGCTTTTGGAATTTTAATGTATGGTTGTATAAAATTCGGTTGGGGTCTAGTTCAAACAGCAGTATGTTTTATGTGGATGGGATTTGTAGCAGGTCTTGTTTATGGATATACTCCTAGTAAGATAGCTAGTTGTTTTGTAAAAGGAATAAAAGGAATGGCTTCAGCAGCAATGATAGTTGGACTTGGAGCAGCAGTAGCTTTAATTTTACAAGAGGCAAAAGTCCTTGACACAGTTGTTTATGGTTTAGCAAATATGTTGGAGTGGTTCCCTAATTTCTTAAAAGCTCCAGTTATGTTAATAATGAACGTTATAGTAAATGGATTTGTAACTTCAGGTACTGGACAAGCAGCAGTAGTTATGCCAGTTATGGTTCTACTTGCTGACGTTTCTGGAATTACAAGACAAACAGCAGTTCTTGCATATAAAATGGGAGATGGATTCTGTAATTATATCTTACCTCATGCTTCAGCATTAATGGGATTTTTGGGAGCAACAGGAATTACTTATGATCGTTGGATGAAATTTATGGGAAAATTATTCCTAATATGGATGTTATTAGGTTCAATAATTCTTTCATTTGCTTATTTTACTCAATATGCTTAGATAACTTTTTAAGATATACCCAAATAAAAAATTGCTCAAGTATAAAACCTGAGCAATTTTTTTATAAGTTTAACTATTTTTTTCTGTTTCAAATTTAGGAATCATAAAAGTCATAGATTTTTCTAAATGTTTTCTATTTATCTTTAGAGCTTTTTTAAGATCTTTATTTTTTATACATTCAAGGATTTGAACGTGATCACCAAAAGCCTCTTCTTTTCTAATAGTATTATCAATAGATAGTTTTCTAAATCTTTTTAGATATAGATTGATATTATTTATCATTCCCATAACTCTAGGAACTTTTGCTATTTCATATAAAACAAAATTAAATTTTGAGAAAAGTTCAAAGACTTTTTCAAGATTTTTATTTTCTATTTCAACTTTTGTATCTTCTAAAATTTTTTCAATAGTTTTAATATCATCTTCAGTAGCTTTTTGAATAACTTCTTCTAGAATTATTCCCTCTAAAGCGATTCTTATTTTATAAACTTCAACAATTTCTTCTTGAGTGAATTTTTTTACAAGTACTCCACCTTTTGCATTAGAAACAACAAGTCCTTCAAGTTCCAACATTCTAAGAGCCTCTCTTATAGGAGTTCTACTTATTTGAAATTGTTCTGAATATTCAGTTTCTATGATTCTTTCACCTTGAGCGATTTTTCCCTCTATGATCATCTCTTTTAAAACATCATAAACTTTCTCTCTCATAGATTTACTTTTTTCAATAATCATCCTATCTCACCTTAAAAATAGTTTTCTGTATACATAATACATTTTATACTAAATTCTAAGGAGTGTCAAGGAATTATTTTTTTATAATTTTATCGTTTGATTCCATAAATTTTAGATATTCCTCTTTTGTCATAACAGGTTTAAAATCTTTTAAAATATCCTTAGCACATTTTGCATCATCAAATAGTAAGTCAACAATAGTTAAAGCCATTGCTTTTGCTGGAGCAAGATATGCAAATTCTTCATCAACTATTTTATAATTTCTAGTATGTAAAGCTCCACTTACTCCACCGAACATAGGGTGTAAAGTTGGCATTAGATGAGAAACATCTCCAAAATCAAAAGAGCCTGTAAAATCTCCACCTTTTATAATTTCATCATCTTTTATACCTATATATAACAAATTTTCTTGTAAAATTTCTTCCATAGAGTTATGTTTTAAAATTGGCAAGTATCCCGGAATTTCTTTTATTTCAATGTTAGCTCCAACAGCCATAGCCCCAGCAATCAAAGCTCTATTAACTTTTAAGTTAGCATCTAACATACTTTCAATAGTTCTAGCTCTTACATAAGATTCCATTCTAACATCAGCAGGAACAACATTTACAATATCTCCACCCTTAGTTATAATTGGGTGAAATCTAACTCTGTCAGCCTCTTTAAAAGTTTCTCTTTGAGCATTTACATTATTTATTCCAAGCATAGCTGCGTTTAAAGCATTGATTCCCTCATAAGGAGCAGAACCAGCGTGAGCCTCTTTTCCTATAAATTTAACCTCTTTTCCTATAAATCCATTACTTTCTGGAGCAGTTAAAACTTTTTTATCTCCAACATCTAGAGCATGAAACATCATACTTATATCTACATCATCAAAAGCTCCCCTTTTAATAAGTTCTTGTTTGCCACCAAAATACGTAATTTTTCCCTCTTCTCTAAGTTTACTACGATAAGCAAGTTCTATAAATTCTTCAGCAGGAGTACCTATAAAGTCAACTTTTCCATTAAGTTTTTCTAAAACTCCAGATTTTATAAGTCCGACAGCTGCTCCAAGCATACCAGTTACCTGAATATTATGTCCACAAGTATGAGATGCTCCATTTTCTAAGGTATCACAATGTTCATTACAAGAGATACCATCTAATTCTCCAAGTACAGCAATTTTTGGTCCTTTTTTATTTTCATTTGTTCTTACACGACAACCAGTGTAGGCAATAGGAGCTTCAGCCTCGTATCTAAGATTATCTTTAAAAAAATCAACGATTGTTTTAGTTGTATTAAATTCTTTATATCCAAATTCAGGATTGGCATATATTTTTCTTCCTACTTCAAGCAAAATACCTTTGTTGTCTTCTATTGCTTTTATTACCATGTCTTTTAATTGATTTTTATCCATTATTTTATTCTCCTTTATTAGTTGTTGATTAAATTATACCTTGCATTTTTAATATAAATTGAGCTACAAGAGCTGAACCAAAGAAAGTTCCAGTAAATACTACGAAAGCTACTAAAACTATTCTCCAACTTAGTTTTTTTATATCTACTAATTTATTTCCAATTGAAATACCAGCAATAGCAAGAATACAAGTTGAAATACTTGCAGCTGAGTATTCTTTAGTTATATCAAGAACAAGCTTTTGAATTGGACACCAAGGTGTAGCAAGTAAAAGCCCAAACAGAGATGCCCAAGCAAAAGAAGGTATTTTTAATTTAGTAACATCTTTAACAATAACAGATAGAATAGAAATAATTATCATAAGGATAACTCCAAGAATTCCAAGTTTTATATCCATTTTTCCATTAAGATTTACATATTGAGTTATAAAAATTATCATTCCACAAAAGATTAATATTTTTAGTTGATCTAATATTTTTTGAATATTTTCCATAAAGAATCATCTCCATTTATTTATTTTTGAAAAATAGTTTTGAAAAGAAATTATAAAGCTTATTTACAAGTGGTAAACCTATAAATAGATCCATATAAAGTCCTGTTATACTAGTCATTATATTAGAAGTTGCTGAGTAAGCTAAAATTTCATCTCTCATTAAAGGAATAGTTTCAGCAAGAGTTTGAGATGAAGCTGTCATCATAGAACCAGAACCCATTCCACAAGCCATAGCCAAAGCATAAGGGTGAATATTTAAGTTGGAAGCAAGTGAAGCTAAAATTCCAAAGAAAATAGTTCCAAAAACAGTTCCAACTATGTATGTACCCATAACTCCCATTCCCTCTGGAGAGTTAATTCCATAATTTTCACTAATAAGACCTAAAGTAGGTTCACGGCAGATACTAACAGTTGCTCCAACTGCCTCTCTTTTCATTCCTACAAGAAGAGCTACAGGAAGTCCTATAACAATAGTACCAAGATTTCCAAATTCTTGTAAAATAAGAGCAGGTCCAGCTTCCATAACTTTTAAAATATTTGGACCAGCACTGATACCAAGTTTTATACCTAAAAACAAAAGAATAAGAGAAACTATATCGCCACTAAGTTTAACTTCCTCATCTCCACATAATTTTTTTAAGCTACCAAAAAATTTTCCTAAAGCATCTGGAGTTATAAGAGTACCAATTACCATAGCAAATAGCATAGGTAAAATTATTATTTTTCCAAAGCTTCCAAGTGGAATGGTTTTCATTTTAATTAATTCAGCTATTACAGATATTAAACCTGCTGTAAAAAATAACTTAAAAAATATACTACCACGACCTTTTAAACTATAAATATTTTCCATAAAAATCCCTCCTTAAAAAATAAAAAAAGACACTTAATAAAAATTAATTAAGTGCCTTGTTTTGTTTACTATAAAATTTATATAAAAGAACAAATGTTAACTAATAAAATAAATATATTTGTCTTTAAATAAAAAATCGAAGTATACAAAACAAGCCACTGTCTTCGATGACGAAGTTGTAGTGGATAAGATGTTTGTAGATATTAAAGTTGATTTTTTATCTAAAGTTATTCTTAACATTTGCTATCTCCTTTCTAAATGTGTTGTGAAAAATAGTATCACAAAAAATATATTTTGTCAAATAAAAAAATATTGTGTTTTTTTAATTCAGTTTTATTTTAAAATATTCGTTTTATGTAAAAAGATTTCAAAAAAAGCTTGCTTTTTTTGAAAAATATAATATAATAGTGGTATGAGAAGATTTATTATATTTTATGTTTTATAATTTTAAGGAGGATGGTTTTTATGTTCAGTTATTTACAAAAAATCGGTAAAGCACTAATGGTTCCGGTTGCAGTATTACCTGCAGCAGCGATTTTAATGGGTATTGGATATTGGGTTGACCCTGTAGGTTGGGGAGGAAACAGCCAATTAGCAGCATTTTTAATTAAAGCAGGGGCTTCTTTAATAGATAATATGCCTATATTATTTGCTGTTGGTGTTGCTTTCGGTCTTTCAAAAGATAAAAATGGTGCAGCAGCTCTTGCTGGATTAGTTGCTTTTGAAGTTGTTGTTACTTTACTTTCTCCAGGAACAGTTTCTATGTTAACAGGAACTCCTGCAGATCAAGTTTCTCCTGCATTTGGAAAAATCAACAACCAATTCGTAGGAATTCTTTGTGGGGTTGTAGCTGGGGAACTATACAACAAATTCCATACTTTAGAATTACCTAAATTCTTAGCTTTCTTCAGTGGAAAAAGATTTGTACCAATTATCACTTCAGTTGTAATGATAGTTGTTTCTTTCATCTTATTATATATTTGGCCAGCAATCTACAATTCATTAGTTAGCTTTGGTATCAGCATTGCAAAAATGGGAGCTATCGGAGCAGGAATTTACGCATTCTTCAATAGACTTTTAATCCCTGTTGGATTACACCATGCTTTAAACTCAGTATTCTGGTTTAACGTTGCAGGAATCAACGATATCGGAAGATTCTGGGGATCACCAGCTGCAGCTTATGAAGGATTACCTGAAGCAGTTAAAGGTGCTTACCACGTTGGAATGTATCAAGCAGGATTTTTCCCAATTATGATGTTTGGATTATTAGGAGCTTGTCTTGCATTTATAAAAACAGCTAAACCTGAAAATAGAGAAAAAGTAAAATCAATAATGTTAGCAGCTGGATTTGCTAGTTTCTTTACAGGAGTAACAGAACCAATTGAATTTGCATTCATGTTCGTTGCACCAGGATTATACTTAGTACATGCTATCCTTTCTGGAATTTCAGCTTTCTTAGTAGCAAGTTTAAACTATGCAGCTGGATTTGGATTCTCAGCAGGACTTGTTGACTTTGTATTATCATTAAAAAATCCTAATGCAAATCAACCAATGATGTTATTAGTAGTTGGAGTAGTATTCTTCGTAATCTATTATGTAGTATTCTCTCAAGCTATAAAAATGTTTGATATCAAAACTCCAGGAAGAGAAGATGACGACGATACAGAAGTTATCAGCAACTTCAAAGGTGGTTCTTCTTCTAACGCTGACTTAGCAGCAGCTTTATTACCTCTATTAGGAGGAGTTGAAAATATTACTTTAATAGACAACTGTACTACAAGATTAAGACTTGAAGTAAAAGATACTACAATAGTTAAAGATTCTGAAATTAAAAAATTAGTTCCAGGAATCTTAAAACCAAGTGCAACAGCTGTTCAAGTAATAGTTGGACCACAAGTAGAATTTGTTGCTGACGAGTTAAAAAAATTAGCTAAATAGTAAATAAAATCTATTAAAAATATAAGGTACTGATTTAGAGGGGAACTTCTATCTCAGTACTTTTTTTATAAAGCTTAATTTATAATTTTTTTTATGATATAATGATTCTATATTTAAGTTTGAGAGGTAAAATATGGAAAAAATAATAAAAGTAGTAGCTGCTGTTATTGAAAATGAAAAAAATGAAATACTTTGTACCTTAAGACCTATAGGAAAAATATTGGGAAATAATTGGGAATTTCCTGGGGGAAAATTAGAAAAAGGTGAAACAGAGTTTGAGGGAATAAAAAGAGAGATAAAAGAAGAATTAAACTGTGATATTGAGCCTATTGAAATAATAGGAGATGCTTATCATAAATATGAAAGAGGGACAGTAAATATCATTGCAATAAAATGTAAACAACTTTCTCCAATAAAACTGAATGAACATGATGCTTGTATTTGGCTTAAAAGAAAGAACTTGAAATCACTTGTTTGGGCACCAGCAGATATTGAAATAATAGATAAATTTTTGAAATAATCTTCTAACTAAAAATAAATATTTTATGTCTAAAAGTTATAAAAAAATTTTTTTAGGAGGGATTTATGAAAAAAATAATCTTAGTATTTTTATTAGTTATTGGAAGTTTTTCCTATTCTTTCGGAAAAGAAGAGAGAAATGTAATAAGAGTGGTAGGAGAAAGTGTTGTGACAGTTGCTCCAGACACTGTTCGTTTAAATATAGATATTTCTGAAATAAGACCTACATATGATGAGGTCTATCTTGCATCTTCTAAGACTTTAGATTTTATACAGGATAAACTTAGATCTAAAGGAGTAAAGAAAGAGCAGATAAAAACTACTAATTTTAATATAGATAGTTATTATGAAAATGTGAGAAAAGAAGATGGAAGTTATGAAAGAAAATTTATGGGATATAGATACAGCCATAATCTTTATATAGAGCTTTCAATAAATGATAAAAAAATTGGAGAAGTATTAGATGTTTTTAATGGATTAAAAATAGATAATATTGGAATATCTTTAGCATATAAATTAAAAGATGATAGTGAAGTAAAAAATAAAGCTATGGTAGAGGCATATAATGATGCTTATCAAAAAGCAAAACTGATTGCAAAAACTGGAGATTTTTCTCTTGGAAAAGTAGTTGAAATAGATTATAATTCAAAAGGAAATAATATAGATGTTATAGATTTTTCAGATAGAAACTTAAATCTTATGAAAGCAAGTTCAAACTTTAATTTTCAACCAGAGGATTTAAAATATAAAGATACAGTGACAGTAATATGGAAAATAAAATAGATGGAGGAATAGATATGAAAAAAGTACTGACAATAGCAGGTTCAGATTCTTGTGGAGGAGCAGGAATACAAGCAGATTTAAAAGCAATGAGTGCTTTAGGAGTTTATGGAATGAGCGTAATCACTGCTGTTACAGCTCAAAATACACAAGGAGTTTTTGGAGTTCAAGAAATATCAAAAGAGATAATCCAAAAGCAAATAGAAGTTATATTTGAAGATATAGAAGTAGATGCAGTAAAAGTTGGAATGCTTTCTAGTAGCGAAATTACAGAGGCTATTGGAGAGATGTTTAAAAAATATAATGTAAAAAATATCGTTATAGATCCAGTTATGGTTTCAAAAAGTAAATATAAACTTTTAAAAGATGAGGCTATTGAGGCTTTAAAAAAATTCATAAGTCTTGGAACTTTAGTAACTCCTAATATTCCAGAGGCTGAGATTTTAGCTGATATGAAAATAGAAAATGAAGATGAGATGATTGAGGCAGCTAAAAAAATCCAAAGACTTGGAGCAAAAAATATTTTAGTTAAAGGTGGACATAGAGAGGACAACTGTACAGATATTCTTTTATTAGAAGATGGAAGAGTTGTAAAATTCCCTGGTGTAAGAATTGATACAATCAATACTCACGGAACAGGTTGCACACTTTCTTCATCAATAGCATCATTAATAGCAAAAGGAAATTCTATTGAAGAGGCTGTTAGACTTGGAAAAGAATATATAACTGAGGCAATAAGAAATTCATTCCCAATAGGTCACGGAGTAGGACCAGTAGGACATTTTGTAGATCTTTATAAAAAAGCTGGAATGAAATATGAGTAAGAAAAATATAGATTATTCAGTTTATCTTGTAACAGATAGAGATATTTTAGCAGGAAGGGATCTTTGTGAGGCTGTTGAAGAGAGTATAAAAGGTGGAGCTACAGTAGTTCAACTAAGAGAAAAGAAAGTCAGTGACGAAGAATTTTTAGAGATTGCTAAAAAATTAAAAAAAGTAACTGATAGATATAATATACCTTTAATAATAAATGATAATGTAAAGGTAGCAAAACTTGTTGATGCTGATGGGGTTCATATTGGACAAAGTGATGAGGAATTAACAGAGGCTAGAAAAGAATTAGGTGATGATAAAATAATCGGAGTATCAGCAACAAATCTTGAAGAGGCTCTAAAAGCAGAAAAAGATGGAGCTGATTATCTAGGAATTGGAGCAGTATTTTTTACAGGAAGTAAAAAAGATATAAATGTTCCAATGGGTATTGCAGGGCTTAAAGAGATAGTTGATAGAATAAATATTCCAAGTGTTGCAATAGGTGGAGTTCATCTTGATAATGTAAAAGAAGTAATGGGAACAGGCACAGATGGAGTGGCTGTTATCTCTGAAATTTTAGGAAAAGAGAATATTTTTGAGGCTACAAAAACTTTAAAAGAATATGTAGGAGGAAAAATGTCAAAAGAATTATTCGGAAATATAATTGAAACAATAAGAGAAAAAAATCCTCTTGTTTTTCATATAACAAATACTGTAACTATAAACGATTGTGCAAATATTACTTTAGCTATGGGAGGATCTCCACTAATGTCTTTTTGTAAAGAGGAATTAGAAGAGATACTTTCTTTCTCATCAGCTCTTGTAATAAATATCGGTACAATGGAAAAAAATATGAGAAAAATGGTAGTAAAAGCTGGAAAAATAGCTAATAAATTAAATGTTCCAGTAGTTCTTGACCCAGTTGGAGCTGGAGCAAGCAAACCAAGAAAAGAATTAGTAGAAAGTCTAATAAAAGAAGTTAAGTTTGCAGTAATAAAAGGAAACTTAGCTGAAATAAAAACAATAGCTGGACTTGAAAACTCTAAAAATAGAGGAGTAGATTCTGTTGAAGTGGAAGAAAATGCTAAAGAGATTGGAAAAAATCTAGCTAAAAAATTAAAAACTGTAATCGCTATAACAGGAAAAGAAGATATTGTAACAGACGGAGAAAGAGTTGCATTAATAAATAATGGAACTGCTATGATGGGAAAAGTAACTGGTACAGGTTGTATGACTGCATCATTAGTTGGTTGTGCTTGTGGAAGTGGAGTAGATTATATGTTAGGAGCTGTAACAGCAGTAACTTCTATGGGAATAGCTGGAGAGATTGCAGAGGGGACTTTACTTCAATCAGAAGGAAATGGAAGTCTAAGAGTAAAAATACTTGATAATATCTTTAATATGACAAAAGAAAGATTTTTAGAAAATGAAAAAATAACTTTGGAAAATTTTTAAGTAAGGAGTTTTATGAAAAAAATAGATTTTAAAGGAAGTGTTGTATTAAATCCAGTGCCAGTGGTTTTAATAACTAGTAAAAACAGTGAGGGAAAAGAAAATGTATTTACAGTTGCTTGGACTGGGACAATATGTACAAAACCTCCAATGCTTTCAATCTCCATAAGACCTGAAAGATTATCTTATGAGTATATAAAAGAAAGTCAAGAGTTTATAGTAAATCTACCAACAGTGGCTCTTACAAAAGAAACAGATTTTTGCGGAGTTCGTTCTGGAAGAGTTGTTGATAAAATAAAAGAGATGGGATTTACAATGAAAGATGGAGAACAGGTTGGTTGTTCATATATAGATGAGTGTCCAATAAATATTGAGTGCCGTGTAAAAAGTATTATCCCTCTTGGAACTCATGATTTGTTTTTAGCAGAGGTTTTAACTTCTCATATAGATGAAAATCTTTTAGATGAAAATGGAAAGATACATTTTGAAGAGGCAAACCTAATAAACTATTGTCATGGAGAATATTTTCCTATGTCTAAAAAAGTTTTAGGAAGTTTTGGATTTTCTGTTATGAAAGAAAAAACAAAGATAAAAAAGGGGTTGGTTAATAAAAAAGCTCCTAAAAAAACAGAAGAGAATAAACAAACAGAGGAAAAACCTAAAAAAAGAAAATATGGAAACCGTATGAAAAAGAAAAATGCTTTAAATAAATAATTTTTGGTTAGATATAAAAAAATTTTTCTAATAAAATTGAAAAAATAGCTATTTTCATAAAAAAATAATAATCATTGGAAAAATTATAGAAAATATGTTAGAATATGTGGTTGATAAAATTTATTATAAGGAGATATTTATGAAAATAGGATTTGATCACAATAAATACCTTGAAGAACAATCTAAATTTATTTTGGAAAGAGTAAATAATTATGATAAGTTATATTTAGAATTTGGTGGAAAACTATTTTTTGACTTACATGCAAAAAGAGTTTTACCGGGATTTGATGAAAATGCTAAAATAAAACTATTGCATAGATTAAAAGAAAAAGTAGAGGTTATTATCTGCGTATATGCTGGGGATATTGAGAGAAACAAAATCAGAGGAGATTTTGGAATCACTTATGATATGGACGTTTTAAAGCTTATTGATGACCTTAGAGATTATGACTTACAAGTAAATAGTGTTGTAATAACAAGATTTGAAGATCAGCCAGCAACAAAAGTATTCATAAATAAACTTGAGCATAGAGGAATAAAAGTATATAGACACAGAACAACAAAAGGTTATCCAACAGATGTTGATACAATAGTAAGTGAAGAGGGATATGGAAAAAATCCTTACATTGAAACAACTAAACCAATAGTAGTTGTTACAGCTCCAGGACCTGGAAGTGGAAAACTTGCTACTTGCTTAAATCAACTTTATCACGAAGGAAAAAAAGGAATAAAAGCAGGATATTCTAAATTTGAAACTTTCCCTGTTTGGAATGTTCCTTTAAAACACCCTTTAAATATAGCTTATGAGGCAGCAACTGTTGACTTAAAAGATGTAAATATGATAGATCCATTCCATTTAGAGGCTTATGGAAAAATGGCAGTAAACTACAACAGAGACGTTGAGGCTTTCCCAGTTCTTAAAAGAATAATCGAAAGAATAACAGGAAATCCATCTGAATATAAATCTCCAACAGATATGGGAGTAAATAGAGTTGGATATGGAATAATTGATGATGAAGTTGTAAGACGTGCATCAGAACAAGAAGTAATCAGAAGATATTTAAACGCTGGTTGTGAATATAAAAAAGGATATATCGACCAAGAAACTTTCCAAAGAGCTAGAATGATAATGGAAGGTCTTCAATTAAAAGAGGAAGATAGAGCAGTTTTAGTAGCAGCTAGAAAACGTTTAGAAAAAATAAAAAAAGCTAATAAAAATAATTTGAATAAAACAATGCCATCAGCTGTGGCAATTCAATTAGATGATGGAACTTTAATAACTGGTAAGAGTTCAGAAACAATGTGTGCAGCAGCATCAGCACTTTTAAACTCTGTAAAATATCTAGCTGGTCTTGAAGATGAAGTACATTTACTTGCTCAAGAAACTTTAGAGCCTATAATGAATTTAAAAATTAATAACTTTGGAAGTAAAAAAGCTACTCTTAACTGTGAAGAAGTATTAATAGCATTAAGTATTTGTGCTTTAACAGATGAAAGAGCTAAAAATGCAATAGAACAACTTCCAAAATTAAAAGGTTCTCAAGCTCACTCTACTATAATTTTAGGAAAAGTAGACGAACAACTTTTAAGAAAACTTGGAATGGATGTAACTTGTGATATGGTCTTCCCAACAGAGAACTTATACTATAACGAATTGTAATATGAGATTATTAAGAAGTGGAGA